>Ga0256836_1001231_pt1 | contig 11631 bp, 7 predicted proteins | sample 4561380metaG_FD_185974 | JGI IMG/M metagenome (GOLD analysis project Ga0256836, IMG submission 185974) | Hydrothermal vent microbial communities from Guaymas Basin, Mexico - 4561-380 | ecosystem: Environmental > Aquatic > Marine > Hydrothermal vents | place: Mexico: Guaymas Basin | collected...
TATGAAAACATAAGAGTTTATAAGTATTGGAATTATATAAATAGAATTGTAATAAGATTTAGGTGCAAAAATACTAACTATTTCTGGAGTAAATATAAGAAATATAAACACAATAGAATAGATAGAGATACTAAGTTTATTTATAATCTTATCTATATCTTCATATTTTTTTTCTGAGAGAGATGAATATAAAAAAGGAAGCCATATTTTAGTCATAGCGAGTATAATTGTATGGATTACAGCAGAAATTTGATAGCCTAAAGCATAGAGACCTGTAGAAGTTAATCCTACAAACTTATTTAACATAATTTTATCAGCTTGTGCTATAATTAAAGTAGAAAGAGAATGGGGAATTAAAGGAGCTGAAAAATTAAAAGCTTCTTTTAGATAATTTAATTTTATTTTAAATTTAGGTTTTATTTTTATAAGGGAATAGAATGCTAAAAAGAAATAAGTGAAAGAAATCCCTAATATACGAGCCATATATCTGTTTTTTTCCTTAAAAATTGTATAAATAAGGATTAAAAAGAGAATTAATCCTATTAAATTTTGTAAAATATATAATTTATTATAGGAAGTACTTTCTTTTTTTCCCATAAGATAAGAGAGATATAATTGGAAAAATGATGCAAATCCAGCAGTTACAAGTCCCCATAAATAAATGTTATTATCTATATTTAAATAAATTTTAAAAAATGAAGCAAAACCAAAATAAAAAACGAAAATTGTTATAGGAATAAATACTATTAGAAATGATATTATAGAATCTAAAAAAGAATAGTAATCTATTTCTTTTTCATAATAAAATCTAGAAATAGCAGATCTTAAATTTAATGAAATGATAATAGAAAAAATAGTAAACACAGACATAAAAATAGAAACTTTTCCATATTCATTAACAGGTAAGAGTCTTGTAAGTATTGCAATGGTGAGAAGCCCTAAAAATTTATTAAATAATTCACCAGAAAGATATTTAGAGAAATGTTTAAAGAAGCTTAAAGAAGTCTCGTCTTTAAAGACTTTTTTTAATGATAACTTAACCATTTACTTTTCCTATCTCTTGAGCAGGATGGCCAGCTACAATTGTTTTTGGAGGAACATCTTTAACAACAACACTACCAGGCATTATTATAGATCCCTTCCCAAGTCTTACGCCCATTAAAATTATAGATCTATCACCTATCCAAACGTTATCCTCAACAATAATATCCTTTATTATATAAGTACTATCATAAGGAATCGCATTTCCTGTTTTATAGTTATGAATATCAGAGATAAAAATTGTTTTACTATTTATTTTTACATTATTGCCTATAATAATATTTCCTTGTCCTTTAAATTTAACCTCTTCTAAATATACATTATTACCTAGAACTACCTTATTTGTAAAATAACAACTCCCCTTTAATACCAAATTCTTTTTACTTCCCTTAGCGCGTTTTAATCTCCATTTATTTAAAATAGATGTTAAAATTCCCATTAATGGACTTTTCCTTCCTTTTTTAATTTTTCAAAATGTTCTATGTCTCTATACTTAAACACCTTAGCAGGATTGCCCCCGGCAATTGCATATTTAGGAATATCCTCCATAACAACACTTCCAGCCTGAATAATAGCGCCTTCTCCTATTTTTACTCCTCCAAGTACTATAACCCTATCTCCAAACCAAACAAAATCTTCTATTATAACATCTTTTTTTTCAATCTCACCTTTATCATTTGGATATTCTGTAACAATTAAACACTCCTGTCCAGAATGAAAATAATCACCAATTATAACTTTCCCTTTTCCTTTTATAACCATTCCATTAAATCCTACATTTTTCCCTAAATAAGTATTACCATTAAACTTAGAATAAAAATTAACAAAAACAGGACCTTTTTTCTCTTTTATCCCCAAACTTGCTATAAAAGTATAAAAAAACCGCCTTATTTTTCTTATTATTTTTTTGATAATCATAATATTTAAAAAGATATTCTAAAACTAACTAAAGTTTTCATAAATATACTTAAATAAGTTCTCAAGATGAGGGGTTAAGTTAATATTTCTTCTTGCCATCATTTTACGAGCATCTTCAATTGCTTTTTTTAAAATATACTTTTCTTTAAGTCCCCATGCAAAGTTTGGAATATATTTAGGAAGTAGTTCTCCAGATGAAAATACATTTGCACTAAAACCAACAATAGTTCCAGAATTGATAGATGAATTTATTGCAAATTTAGCATAATCTCCAACTATTACTCCCAAAAATTGCATATCTGTTTTTGTTTTAGTTTTCCCATTTAATATAACATTAATATAACTATAATTATTTTTTAAATTAGAGTTTGATGTTCCTGCCCCAAAATTTACCCATTTACCAATATAGGAGTGGCCAATAAACCCATGATGAACCTTATTAGAAAAAGAATGAAAAATAGAATTTGAAACCTCACCGCCTATTTTACATTTATAATGAATAGATGTGCCTCCAAATATTTGAGTATGAGGCTTTATATAGTTTTCTTCACCTATAAAAGCAGGTCCTTTAATGAATGTAAAAGGCTCAATCTCTGTATTTTTTCCTACAATTACAGGCCCATTTGTTGCATCAATAACGGTATATTCTCCAATCTTTACATTCTCATCAATAAAAACAATATTTTCTTTTTTTATTATTATACTATTATCAATAGGAGATTTAATATCATTTTTATAAAAAACATTAAAATCTTTTAAAATATATTCCCCGTTTATTTTTATAATATCCCAAGGATATTTTATCTCAAAAAAGTCGGTTCTTTTAGTCTCTATTTTTGGTAATTCTTCCATAAAGAATTTAGAAAGAAAATCAGGCACTTTTTTTAAGTTTTCTTTAGAAACTCTAATATAACTAACAGTCTCCCCCTGTATTCCTATTTCATCATTACCCATAACAGGAATAGGTTCATTAGTTACAATTCTTCCATTTATAAATAAATATCTATCAGCATTAGGATCTAAATAGTTAATTTCTATAGCATATTTTTCATATAATAGATTTCTTAAAATTTTTCTTGTAAATATACCAAGTTCATATTGAGGATATAATTTTTGAAGTCTTTTAAAATTAGACATAGTTCCTATCTTTAAATCAAAAACAGGACGGGTTAATGTTAAAGGATAGAAATTTTCAACAAAATAATCTTCAAAGATAATTATTTGGGTTGTCATATTTACCTCCTTTCTATATTAAACCCTTCTTTTATATTTATTTAAAATAAACTTTTTTATTTTAATGTTAAAGTGTATTTTTATATTAAAGGAGGAAAAACTTATGACAGATTGGCGAATAGAGAAAGATTTTTTAGGTGAAGTGAAAATACCTAAAGAAAGATATTGGGGAATTCATACCCAAAGAGCATTAAATAATTTTCCATATAATAATAAAAAAATTCCTTTTGAATTTATTCAAGGAATTGTTTATGTAAAAAAAGCAGCTATTTTAACAAATTGGGAGTTAGAATTTATTGACGATAAAATAAAAGATGCTTTGATTTTGGCATGTGATGATATTTTAGAAGGGAATTTAAAAGAGGAATTCCCCCTTGATATACTTCAAGGTGGTGCTGGAACATCTTTAAATATGAATATAAATGAAGTTTTAGCAAATAGAGCATTGGAAATTTTAGGGTATGAAAAGGGAAGATATGATATTATCCATCCTATAGAAACTGTTAATAAAAATCAATCAACAAATGATGTAGTCCCAACAGGGCTAAGGGTAGCAAGTCTATTTTTACTTGATAAACTATCAGAAAAAATAGCAAAACTACAAGGAGCTTTTCAGGTAAAAGAAAAAGAGTTTACAAAAATCCTAAAGATTGGAAGAACAGAACTTCAAAGCGCAGTACCAATAACCTTAGGAATGGAATTTTCCGGATATTCAGAAGCAATATCAAGGGATAGATGGAGGGTGTGGAAATCTCAAGAAAGAATAAGGGTTTCTAATTTAGGAGGAACTGCAATTGGAACAGGTATAGCAGCAGATAGGGATTATATTTATTTGGTGATAGAAAAATTAAGAGAATTAATAAACCTAAATATTTCAAGAGCAGAAAATTTAATTGGACAAACTGCTTTTATAGATGACTTTGTTGAGGTATCAGGAATACTAAAAGCACATGCTTCTAATTTAATAAAAATTTCTAATGATTTAAGGCTTCTTAATCTACTTGGAGAGATAAAACTTCCTCCACGACAAACTGGCTCATCTATTATGCCATCAAAGATAAATCCTGTGATTTTAGAGAGTATTATTCAAAGTGGAATTAAGGTGATTTCGAATGATAAAATAATAACAGAAACAGCAAGTTTTTCCACACTTCAAATAATTGAATTTCTACCTCTTTTAGGTTCAACTATGATAGAATCATTAAAGATGCTTATTGTTGCAAACGAGATTTTAACAGATTATGTTTTGGAGATAAAAGCAAATGAGAAGAAATGTTTAGAAAATCTTATTAATTCTCCAACATTAATAACTCTTTTTATACCAATTATAGGTTATAGAAAGGCAGAAGAACTAATAAAAGAATACTATAACACCCAAACAAATATTTCTATAGGAGAGTTTTTTAAACAGAAATTAGGTGAAGAGGTATTTAATAGAGTTTTAGATCCTTATTATATAACCTCATTAGGATATAGAAGAGATTTAATTGAAAAACTTAAACAAAACCTCAAAAATAATATATAAGAAAAAAATTTTTAAATTTTATTTTGTAAAAATTATTTTATTATATTAAATTAATTACAAAATTAGATATATCTAAAAAAGAGAGATTTTCATGAGAATAGGTATTGATTTAGGTTCTACAACAACAAAGGTAGTTATAATAGATAGAAATGATAACATAATATACAAAAAATATGTTAAACACAATGGATATCCAATAGATGTTCTTTTAAGAATTCTTGAGACAGTTCCAAGCGAGATTGTCGTTGACAGAGAATTTTCTATTAGTATTACTGGTAGTGCAGGAATGGGGCTTTCTGAGAGAGCAGGTTTTGATTTTATTCAAGAGGTAATAGCTCTTTCAAAAGGGGTTAGAAAGTTATATCCAAATGCAGAGGCTATTATTGAGATTGGTGGAGAAGATGCTAAATTTGTCTATTTCTCTTCTTCAGGTGTTCCAGAAATGAGAATGAATGGGAGTTGTGCAGGTGGAACAGGTTCTTTTATAGATCAGATGAGGGTACTTCTGGATGTTTCTTATGAAGAGTTAGATGAGATGGCAAAACACTCTACAGAAGAGTTAACAATAGCATCTCGTTGTGGCGTTTTTGCAAAAACTGATGTTCAGGCTCTTTTAAATCAAGGGAAATCTAAGAATGATATAGCATGGGCAATATTTAAGGCAGTTGCTTTACAGTATATATCAACTTTAATAGCAGGGGTTGAGATAAAAAAGGATGTAATATTCGCTGGAGGTCCTTTGAATTTTTATTCACAACTTATAAGAGCATTTAAAGAACTTTTAAAAATCGGTGGTGAATTTATATTACCCAAAGATGCCAATATTTTAGTAGCTTATGGAGCAGCACTTTCTTCTGATTTATCTAAAAGATATACTTTTGAGTCTATTATAGAAAAAATAAGATATTCTAAATCAAAGATTAAAATAGAACCAACTTTAGATCCTTTATTTACAAATAAAAAAGAGTATGAAGAATTTAAGAAAAGGCATGAAAAAAATAGTATAGCCTATACAAAAGAAATATCAAAAGACGAACCTTTATTTATGGGGATAGATGCAGGATCAACAACCACAAAACTTGTAATTATTAATGAAAAAAAGGAAATTGTAGGGGAATTTTACAAAAATAATGAAGGAGATCCTATTGGTGTAGTAAAAGAGGCTTTTAAGAAATTTAAAAAATACATGCATCAAGTTAAAAGTATTTTTGTTACAGGATATGGGGAGGAGTTAATAAAGCAAGCTTTTAAGTTAAATGGTTCTATTGTTGAAACATTTGCCCATTATAGAGCAGGATTAGAGTTTAATAAGGATATTGATTTTATTTTAGATATAGGAGGGCAGGATATAAAAGCAATAAAAATAGTTGATGGTTTTATTGAAAATATAGAATTAAATGAAGCTTGCTCCTCAGGTACAGGCTCTTTTATTGAGACATTTTCTAAAACAATGGGATTTTCGTTAGATGAATTTGTGGAAAAAGCGCTTTTTGCTAAAAATCCGATAGATTTAGGGACTCGTTGTACGGTTTTTATGAATTCTAAGGTTAAGGATGCTTTAAGAGATGGATACTCTCCTGAGGATATAGCAGCAGGACTTTCTTATAGTGTTGTAAAGAATGCCTTATATAAGGTTATTAGAATAACAGATATTTCTCAACTTGGAGAGAATATTTTAGTTCAAGGCGGTACTTTTAAGAATGATGCAGTTTTAAGAGCTTTTGAAAAATTAACAGGTAAGAATGTTATAAGAGTAAAAGAGGCTCATATAATGGGAGCCTATGGAAGTGCTATTTATGCGTTAGAGGAGTATTTAAAAGAAGGGAGAAAAGAACTTTTTAGGTTTGATGAGCATATTTTAAAAGAGGAGATTGTAAAAGATAAAAAAACATTAACTTGTAAAGGGTGTGGAAATTTTTGTAATGTTACAATGTTTATTTTTAATAATGGAAGAAAGTTTTATACAGGAAATAAATGTGAAAGATTTTTTACAAATCAAGATAGAGCAGAGATTGTTGAGCCAAACTTTTTTAGAGAAAAGTATAGAATATTTTATGAGGATGTTATTAATGATAAAACAATTGTGTGTGATAGAGAAAAACCTAAGGTTGGTATTCCTTTAGTTCTTGAGATATTTGAGCATTTTCCTTTTTATTACTATTTATTTAAAAAACTTGGTTTTAGGCTTGAGGTAAGTCATTGGACCACTGAAAGTATATATCAAAAAGGTATAACATCTATCGTTGTAGATAATATATGTTTACCAGCAAAGGTTGTTCATGGACATATTGTTAATCTTATAGAAAAAAATGTTGATTTTATATTTTATCCATTAGTTCAATATGAAGAAAAACAAGATAAAGATGCTTTAAATGCCTATAATTGTCCTGTTGTTACAGGTTATCCTGTTGTTATTGATAATGTTTTTCATAAAAAGATAAAAATAGAGTATCCAACTGTTAGTTTTGTAGATAGAAAATTACTTTTTAAATCGTTACAAAACTTTTTTGAGAAATATGGGGTAAAAAAGGGAGAATTTAAAAAAGCATTCGATTTTGCTTCTCAAAAGGAGAGAGAGTTAAGAGATAAATATTTAGAATTAGGTTATCAAATAATAGAAAAAGCCAAAAAAGAGAATAAACCTCTTATAATAATAGCAGGAAGACCTTATCATATAGATCCTTTTATTAATAAGGGTATATTTGATATTGTTAATTCTTTAGGGGGTTATGCAATAAGTGAAGAAGTGGCTGCAAGTTTATATAAAGGCGACTTATCTCCAGTTGTTGCTTTAACTCAATGGACTTATCATAATAGAATGTATAAAAGTGTCCTTTGGGCAAGACAGTTTGATTATAAAAAGGTTGCTGTGCTTCAAGTAACAAGTTTTGGATGTGGCCCTGATGCAGTGACTGTTGATGAAATGAAGGGTCTTGCTAGAGAAGGTGGAATTTTGTATATGAATATAAAAATAGATGAAATGGTAAATTTAGGAGCTGTAAAGATTAGATTGAAGAGTTTATTCTATACATTAAATTCTGGTCATAAATTAACTCCTAAAAAGAGAAAGGTTGCAAGAAGGTATAATAAAGATAAGGATCCAAAAGTTATTATAGCTCCTTATTTTCAAGAAATTTATAATGAAGTAATAAAAGGAGGTTTTGAAAGATTAGGATATAAAATTATAATGCCAGAAAAACAAACAAAAGCTTCTATTGAAGAAGGACTTAAATATGTAAATAATGATATGTGTTATCCAGCAATAATAGCTATAGGAGATATTATTTATCAATTAAAAAATTTAGATTTTAAACCTTCTGAGATTGCTGTAGGTTTAACAGAAACAGGAGGGCAGTGTAGAGCCTCTAATTACTCTTTACATTTAAAGAAAGCAATAGTAGAAGCAGGATTTGGGGATATACCAGTTGCTGTTTTAAATACAGCAGCAGGGAATGACGATTTTAAATTCAACAAACTAAGTCTATTAAGAATTTTTTCTATAGGTTTTAATATAGCAGATGCAATTAATAGAATGAAATTGTCTACGAGACCTTATGAGAAAAATAAAGGAACAACAGATAAATTAGTAAAAGAACTTTCAAAAGAACTTCAAAGTTATATGTTAGAAGGTGATTTAACACCTAGAGGAATGAAGAAATTCTTAAAAAAAGCAGTTAATGCTTTTAATGATGTGGATGTTTATAATAGGAAATTTGAGAGAGTAGGTATTGTTGGTGAAATATATTTAAAAACAAATGATTTTAGTAATAATTTTATTATTAGATATTTAGAAAATAAAGGATATGAAGTAGAGCAACCTGGATTTATAAAATTTTTAGAGTCAGATTTTTTTTCAGTTATGTTTAATTTGAAAAATAATATAAGAAAGGAAATAAAAAAAATAATAACTACTTTTGCCATGAATCAAACAATGGATTTCTTTTTTAATATAGCAGATAAGGAGCTTCAATATTATAAAAGATATAGGAAAGAAGAACCTTTAAAAAATGTTATTAATGAGAATATAATAACGATGGCAATTCAATGTGGAGAAGCTTGGCTTTTACCTTTGGAAATTTCTGTAATGGCAAAGAAAGGGATAAAATATATAATTTCATTACAACCATGGGGATGTATATCTAATCATATTATAGCAAAAGGTATGGTTACTAAAATCAAAGAAATATTTCCAGATATAAACTTCACCTATTTTGACTACGAAAGTAGTAGTACAAATGTTAATATTTTTAATAGATTAGAGTTGTTTTTGAGTATGAAGTAGGAATTTTTTTAACATCAAAAAAATTATAAATTATTCTTGCAACATTTCCATTAAATTTATTGGTTTTGGTAATACTTGAAAGCCTTGAGGAGTTTTACCTGTTTCAAATATTGTTTGCCAATATTCATAATTTTGTTTTCCACCAAATACAGTATTGGAAAGTTCTTTATTCACCCATATAGGTAAATTTTTTAGATTTTTAATAAATATTTTTATTTTATCCCACAAAGGTTCTGGAAAATTATACTGAAATAATTTATTCTCATCAATAGGTTTTCCTTGCATTATAAAATAGTTTTTTATTATTTGAGCAATATATTTTAACCAATTATAAATAATTTCTTCTTTACTCATTCTATAAGCTATTAGATGATCTTCTGGAATATTTTCTCCTTTTTGTATTCTATGTTCAATTCTATATGTTCCAATATCTGGATCGAATTTCCCAATATATATTTCTTCTGCTATAATATTCATAAGTTTAAGTATTTGTTGTTTTTCTAATTCTCTTGGATTTTCTCCTTCTTCAAGTCTATAATTTATTGGTGTATGAAGAGTATCTCTATAGATAAAGAAAGAATAAAATGTTTTTTCAATAGTACTGTAAGAAAGAGGTTTTTCTTTACCTCTTCCTCCGAAATCAATAAATTCTTTTAATTTATTTTCAGGATTATGAGTTATCCAATCTCTTATTGAGTCCAAAATATATTTTTTCATCTCTTTAGATTCACCTTTAAAATATTTTACTAAATCTGCTTCAGAAAAATTGTAATCGTCTTCTGGAAGACCACGTTCTTTTTTATATCTCTCAACTCTTTCTATATAAAGTTGACTTCCAAGATGTCTTTGAACAGATTTATCAAAAGCTATTTGTCTTAATGTTGTTCCAGCATTTGTATTTGCAGTAAGAAGTATATCCAAATTTGGGTTTAAAAATATTCTTACAGGGAGTTCTCTTACATTTAATAAAATTTGAGCAGCTGCTTTATGTTGTCCATCAAAAATTTTTATTTCTGATGATCCACTTTGTGAGAAAATATATCCTAATGAAATATGTAATTGTGGACGTTTTAAAAAGAATTCTTTTATTAATTTAAAAATGTTTTTGCCAATAGAACGTGGATTAATTCGTTCATCATGATAAAGATATTCAATTGGAAAAACACCAAAAAAATATTTAAAACCACTTAAGTTATCTTCATATATTCTAGCCTCATATATTTTATTGTCTCCTATTTCAGAAAACGAATACTTTATTACCTCTCCTTCTATTTTAAATTTTAATCTATAGTTAGCCCCATTATATTCTTTTAATATATCGCCAAGATTAGGTGCTTGTCCTTTTGTTTCTAATGTTTTTTCTGTTATTTTATTAAATTTATTTAATATTCTTGCAATTCTTAAATCAGCATCTTGTTTAGAGCGATTACATGAATAATGAGTTATTGCAAAGTTAGAAGGATCGTCTTTTCCCCCTAATTTTAATGGAATTACATGATCAATATCTATAGAGTGAATATTTAAATCTATGGGTTCTTCACATATAAAACATTTATAATTTTGATTTTTTAATAAAGTTTTAATAAGATCGTTTCTTTCTTCTGATGATAATCTACTTAAATATAAAGATCCCATATTCCCTCCTATTTTACAATGACTTTTAGTAATATTATCTACTTTCCCTTTATCTCCCTCAAAAACTCTAAAGTTGCTACATACTTATCAATAAATGAAACAAGCCAACTCTCTTTATATTTAGGTATTAAATAAAATGTTAAAGGCCACATGTGTTTTAAAATAATATCCTCTTCCAACTTACTTATAGAAAAATACTTTTTACTATTTTCTAAGGCAACCTTAGGATGCCAAAAACCATGAAATCTTTTTATCTTTCCTGTTTTAGGATCAATATATCCTTTTCTCCAATCATATAAAAAAAAATCATGAAGTATTGCGCCTCTTGTTAAAGCATATATATTCTTCCATTTTAATTTTTTACCTATTAAATAGCTTATAAATGCTACTCTTCTTGAATGATGGTATATAGATCTATCATGATGTTTAATTTTTTTAGTTTTTATAAAAACCTGATTAGAGATTATATCTTTTATTATTGGGAAGAATTCTTTTTTAGCTATAATAAACTTATTTTTATCCACATTTATTATTTAATAATACTATTATAAATCTCTTTTATATTTTTATCTATAGTGTTTTTGATAGAAAGAACTTTATTTTTATGAGTTATATATTTATAGTAAATCACATCTTTATATTGATTTTTTAATCTTTGAACTTGAATTTTATATTTTTCAATAGAATTATCCAAATTTAGCAATAAATAGAGTTGAGAGAATACGCCTTTTTTATTTAAGATATAGAGAGTAGTTATAATAGTATCAGATATCATATAGAAAGAAAGTAGAAAATTGAGAGAGATTATTTGATAGAAGTCTAAATATTGAATTATATTATTAATAAATGGATGAATAATTTTTAAAAGAATTATAGAAAGTACTGCCCAATATAGAGAATATAAAGCACATATCCTACCATGTAAATTTAGAAAACGATTGGAATAATCCCATAGTTTTATGTTAAAAATATTTTCTAATAAGAAAGCTCCGATATA
>Ga0256836_1001234_pt1 | contig 11622 bp, 10 predicted proteins | sample 4561380metaG_FD_185974 | JGI IMG/M metagenome (GOLD analysis project Ga0256836, IMG submission 185974) | Hydrothermal vent microbial communities from Guaymas Basin, Mexico - 4561-380 | ecosystem: Environmental > Aquatic > Marine > Hydrothermal vents | place: Mexico: Guaymas Basin | collected...
TAAAGGGCTCAAGAGTATTGGTTTTAGGAATCACATTTAAAGAAAACTGTCCTGATATAAGAAACAGCAGGGTAATAGATGTGGTAAGAGAGCTTGAAGAATTTGGTGTGAATGTAGATGTGTATGATCCTTGGGCGGACAAAGAAGAAGTAAAAGAAGAATACGGAATTGAATTAATGGAGAATGGAGAATTGAGAATTGAGAATTATGACGGAATTGTTTTAGCGGTTGCCCATAAAGAGTTTAAAGATTTAGAGCTTTTAATTAAGAATTCAAAATTCAAAACTCAAAATTCCTTAGTTATCTACGACATCAAAAGCTTTTTTGATAAGTCTATTGTTGATGGGAGATTGTGATGAAAAAGTTTGCGTTAATAGGAGCGGCAGGTTATATTGCACCAAGACATATGAAAGCAATTAAAGATACTAGAAACAATTTAGTAGTAGCACTTGATAAATGTGATAGTGTAGGGATAATTGATAGTTTCTTTCCGGAAGCTGATTTTTTTGTAGAATTTGAAAGATTTGATAGACATATTGATAAACTAAAAAGAAATGGAGAAAAAATTGATTATGTAAGTATAACAACTCCTAATTATTTACATGATGCTCATATAAGATGGGCACTTAGAAGCGGAGCGGATGCAATATGTGAAAAACCTCTTGTGCTTAATCCTTGGAATATAGACGCTTTAAAAGAAATTGAAAAAGAAACCGGAAAAAAAGTTTATAATATATTACAACTTAGACTTCATCCTTCAATTATTGCATTAAAAGAGAGAATAACAAAAGAACTTCAGGAAAATCCTGATAAAGTTTATGATATTGATTTAACATATCTTACAAGCAGAGGTAAATGGTATTTTATAAGCTGGAAAGGTGATGAGAGTAAAAGCGGAGGAATTGCAACTAATATAGGAGTTCATTTTTATGATATGTTAAGTTGGATTTTTGGAGATGTTGAAGAAAATATTGTTCATCTTAAAACACCTTATGCAAATGCCGGATTTTTAAAATTAAAACATGCCAATGTCAGGTGGTTTTTAAGTGTAATTTACGATTATATTCCAGATAATATTAAAGCAAAAGGTCAAAGGACATATAGAAGTATAACTGTTGATGGTGAAGAGATAGAATTCAGCGGAGGATTTACAGAACTTCATACAAGAAGTTATGAAGAGATATTAAAAGGGAACGGATTTGGACTTGATGAGGCTAGAAAATCAATTGATATCGTTTCAACTATTAGACATTTAGAACCAGTGGGGCTTAGAGGAGAGTATCATCCTTTTGCTAAAAAGGTTTTGAATGGATAAAAAATATTTTGTACATGAAAGCAGCTACATAGATGATAATGTAGAAATAGGGGAAGGCACTAAAATATGGCATTTTTGTCATGTTTTAAGTAATACTAAAATTGGTAAAAATTGTTCATTTGGTCAAAACTGTGTAATAGGTCCTAATGTAAAAATAGGAAACGGTGTTAAAGTTCAAAATAATATTTCTATTTATGATGGAGTTGAGATAGAAGATGATGTATTTTTAGGACCATCGTGTGTTTTTACAAACGTTATAAATCCAAGGGCTTTTATAGAGAGGAAAGATGAGTTTAAAAAAACTCTTCTTAAAAAAGGATGCTCAATTGGAGCGAATGCGACAATCGTTTGTGGTGTGACTATTGGAGAATATGCATTAATTGGTGCAGGGGCTGTTGTAAATAAGAACGTTAAACCGTATGCGCTTATGGTTGGAGTGCCGGCAAGACAGATTGGCTGGGTTGATAAGGCGGGTAATAGAATGAATTTTGATGAAAATGGTATTGCAGTTGATAGTTTTGACGGGACTAAATACAAGCTAGAGAATGGTGAAATAAGGGTAATAAATGAAAATTGATTTTGCAAAACTAACATATCAATATAATCTTTATAAAAATGAAATAGACGATGCTATTGCTAAGGTGTTAAATCACGGAAAATATATAATGGGTCCTGAAATAAATGAACTTGAAGAGAAACTTTGTGAATTTACAGGGTCTAAAAATGCTGTAACGTGTTCGTCCGGAACTGATGCCTTGCTTCTTGCAATGATGGCACTTGATGTAAAAGAAGGAGATGAAATAATTACGACTCCTTTTACTTTTATTGCAACTCCTGAGACAATAGCCTTACTTAAAGCAAAACCTGTTTTTGTAGATATTGATGAATCAACTTATAATATTGACTATAAAAAGATAGAAGAAAAAATAACTCCTAAAACAAAAGGGATAATATCAGTTAGTCTATATGGACAGCCGAGTGATTTAGATGAAATAAATGAAATTGCTAAAAAGCATAATCTTTTTCATATTGTAGATGGGGCTCAAAGTTTTGGAGCTACATATAAGCAAAAAGCAGAAGTTCATAATTGTGATATATATACTACTTCATTTTTTCCGGCAAAGCCTCTTGGATGTTATGGAGACGGGGGAGCAGTGTTTACAAATAATGATGAATTAACTCAAAAAATGAAAATGTTAAGAGTCCATGGACAGAATAAAAGATACCATCATAAATATATCGGACTAGGTGCAAGGCTTGACACTATTCAGGCTGCTATATTACTTGTTAAACTTAAATATTATGAAAAAGACTTAAAACTAAGACAAGAAGTAGCTGAAAAATATAGTGAAAAACTTTTGGAAAAAATTGTTAAACCTACTGTAAAATCTGATAGAACATCAGCCTGGGCACAATATAGTATTAGAATAAATAATAGAGATGAAGTTCAGGCAAAGTTAAAAGAAGCCGGTATTCCATCAGCTGTTCATTATCCAATGCCCCTTCATATGCAGGAATGTTTTAAGTATCTTGGATATAAAGAGGGGGATTTTCCAATTGCTGAGAGGGTAAGTAAAGAGATAATGAGTCTTCCTATGAATCCGTATTTGAGTGATGAAGAGATTGAGTATATCAGTTCTACTTTGAAGGATATGGTAAAATGAAAATTTTAACAATTCTTGGAGCAAGACCTCAGTTTATTAAAGCTGGAGCTGTTAGCAGAGAAATAGCTAAACATAAAAATATAAAAGAAATAATAGTTCATACGGGTCAGCACTATGACAGTAATATGAGCGATATATTTTTTGAACAGATGAAAATTCCAAAACCGGATTACTATCTTGGAATTGGAGGTAAAACTCACGGAGCAATGACAGGACAGATGATAGAAAAAATTGAAGAGGTTGCATTAAAAGAAAAACCTGATGTGATAATGGTATATGGAGATACAAACTCAACTCTTGCAGGTGCAATAGCAGGAAGTAAAATTCATATTCCAATAGCCCATGTGGAAGCTGGACTTAGAAGTTTTAATATGAAGATGCCGGAAGAAGTTAATAGAATTTTAACAGATAGAGTAAGCAAATGGCTTTTCTGTCCGACAGATACTGCTGTTGAAAATTTAAAAAAAGAAGGATTTGAAAACTTTGATTGTAAAATTATAAAAAGCGGAGATGTAATGCAAGATGCTGCTTTGTTTTACAGACAATATGCAAAAAAACCTGAAGATATAGAAATAAAAGGAAATTTTATTTTATCAACAATTCATAGAGCTGAAAATACAGATAATAAAAAAAGATTAAAAAATATTTTTGAAGCTCTTGAAGTTATAGCAAAGGAAAAGCAAGTAATCTTGCCACTTCATCCAAGAACTAAAAAGATTATTCAAAATTTAGGTTTGAAGTTAAAAAATATTACAATAATAGAACCTGTTGGATATTTAGAAATGGTGTGGCTTTTAGATAATAGCGATATGGTCATAACTGATAGCGGAGGACTTCAAAAAGAAGCTTTTTTCTTTAAAAAATCTTGTATTACTTTAAGAGATGAAACTGAGTGGGTTGAACTTATAGAAAATAAATTTAATGTATTAGCAGGTGCTGATAAAGAAAAAATTTTGGATATTTATAATAACTTTGAATTTAATTATAATTTTGAAATTGATTTATATGGTAATGGTAAGGCAAGTGAGAGAATTATTAAGGAGTTATTGAGTTGAAATTTATTGATATTCCTATAGTAAATCATTCATTAAAGTATAATCCTTCTTTAGATGGAGTTAGAGGAATAGCTATACTTGGAGTATTACTTTTTCATATATGGCCTGAATATTTTCATTATGGGTATTTAGGAGTTGATTTATTTTTTGTATTGTCAGGATATTTAATAACGAATATTATTTATACAAAATTAAATAAAAATAGTTTTAGTTTTAAAGAATTCTATAGAAACAGAATAAGAAGAATTTTTCCAGCAGTTATTATTGTTCTTTTATTTACCCTTATTATTGGGTATTTATTTTTATTTCCTAGTGAATTAAAAGATCTAGGGCATCATATTAAATCATCTGCATTTTTTTATGAAAATTTTAGACTTATTAATGAAGTAGGATATTGGGATAAAGCAGCTCAATTGAAACCGTTGCTTCATTTTTGGTCACTTTCAGTAGAAGAACAGTTTTATATTTTTTGGCCTTTTATTATATATCTAATTTATAAATTTAGATTAAATTTATTATATTCTCTTTTAATATTATTTATTATTTCTATTTTAGTGAGATTTTTTTTAGATATCGATACTTTTTATCATTCACTTGCTAGATTTTGGGAATTGATTTTAGGTGGGTTATTATACGCAATAAGCAGTAAATATAATTATGAAATTTCTAAGAATAATATAATTTTATCAAATAAATTTTTAGTGTTTTTAGGTTTGATTAGTTTTCCTTTATATCTTTGGCATTATGTAATTATTAGCTATATGTATATATTTGGATTAGATGTTCAAAAATATGGCGTAATTATAATTATTGTAAGTATTGTTTTATCTTATTTAATTTATAGGTATATAGAATTATATTTTAGAAAGCAAAATAGTTATAAAATTGCATGTGGATTATTTATTACCTTATTTTTGATAGGTGTGATAGGAGATTATATTTATAAAAAAAATGGATTACCAAATAGAAGTCATTTAGTAGATAATAGTAAATGGCAAAAACAATTCGTTAGAGAACCTGCAAAAAATCAAAAAGGTATTGTTTTAACTAAAAAAATATTAGGATATATTCCAAATAATGATTATATTAAATCAACCTCAAGTGATATATCAAAAAGATATATAGTGATAATTGGTGATTCTCATGCACATACATCATATCCTGGATTTGTAGAACTTGCTAAAAAATATGGATATGAAGCATTATTAGTTGCTAATTCATCTTGTCCGCCATATATAGAAGGGGCAATGGGTAAAAATTTAAAAGATTTAAAACAATGTCAAATAAAAATAGATAATATATATAAAATTTTGAATAGTAAGTTAAAAATAGAAAAAGTTATTTTTGCTACTAGAGGAACTTGTTATATGTATGATATTGGATATGGAATAGTAGATGGAGGGGGTAAACCCTATAACTATCATTATAAAGAATATTTTGAAAGAATAAAAGATTATAATCAAAAATTAATTTTTTTTAAAAATCTTAAAAATACATTTAAGTTCTTTGAAAATAAGAATTTTCATTTATATTATTTACTAGAGAACCCAGAACTTGGGTTTTCTCCAAAGAATTGTATGATAAGGCCGTTTAATATATTTCCTTTGCTTTGTAGAATAAAAAAAGAAAATTTTCTAAATAGACAAAGAGAATATAGGCATTTTGTGTATAAAATATCTAAAAATTATAAAAATATACATCTATTGGATCCAAAAGATTTATATTGTGATGATAAATATTGTTATGCAGTTAAAGATGGGATAATGCTCTATGCAGATGATGATCATCATAGTGTAGATGGTAGTATAATTCAAGCAAAATATTTTGAAAGCAAGGTTTTTAATGATAAATAGACTAAAACCAAACAGTAAATTTACAAGAAATGTATTAACTTTAATGACAGGGACGACTATTGCACAGGCTATTCCTATTGCAATAAGTCCTATTCTTACAAGACTTTATTCACCGAAAGATTTTGGGGTATGGGCTTTATATATAAGTATTTTAATGATTTTTGGGAATTTAGTAGCAGGAAAATATGAACTTGCTATTTTGGTACCTAAGCATGATGTTGAAGCGAAAAATATCGTTTTATTGTCTTTATTATTTGCAAGTATTTTTTCAACAATTTTATTTATTTTAATTTTTATATTTCATTCAGAAATTTTAAGGATTCTAAAAAATAATGATATGTCTTTTTGGTTATATATTTTACCTCTTAATATATTTTTAGTTTCAGCTATTTCTATTTTGTATTTTTGGAATAATAGAAAAAAAAAATATAAATTGCTAGCAAAAAATCAAATTTTACAAAGTTCTAGCCAGGGAATTGTGAATTTAGGTATAGGGTTTTTTAGCAAAATTAATGTAGGTTTGATAATTGGAACATTAATTAGTAATATTATGAGCTTTTTATTTTTGCTAAAACATTCAAAAAAAGATTTAGTTTTAAACTTTAGTAAATTTAGATTATTTTATGTAATGAAGAAATATAAAAAATTTCCACTATTTATGTTACCCTCCGGTTTATTAGAGAACATTTCAGCTCAACTTCCTATATTTTTTTTAGGTAGTTTTTTTGGTAGTAGTATAGTAGGATTTTATTCTTTATCTCAAAGAATTGTTAGAATTCCGATTATGTTTATAGGAAGTTCAATAGGTAATGTTTTTAGACAAGAAGCAAGTGAGCATTTAAATAGGTATGGTAATTGTGAAAAAGTTTTTATAAATACTTTTAAAAAATTATTTATAATTTCAACTTTACCTTTTATTGTTTTTTATTTTATAGCTCCCTATTTATTTGAATTTGTATTTGGAGAAAAATGGAGAATAGCAGGAGAATATGCACAAATTTTAACACCACTATTTTATTTACAATTTATTGTGAGTCCTTTGAGTAATATGTTTATGATTGCCCAAAAACAACAGTATGATTTAATTATGCAAATTTACTTAATAGTGAGTGTTACTTTGTCTTTTATTATTGGGTATAAATTTTTTAATGATATTAAAATTACTTTATATATATTTACATTTGTATATAGTTTAAAATATATTTTTGAATTTATTTTGTCTTATAAATTTTCAAAAGGAAGATGATGATAACAATAATTGATTATGGAATGGGAAATTTAGGCTCTGTTGCTAATATGATAAAAAAAGTTGGTGGGAAAAGCATAATTACTTCTAATAAAGAAGATATTAAAAATGCAAAAAAAATTTTACTTCCAGGAGTTGGAGCATATGATAATGCTGTTAAAAATTTAAAAAAATTAAGTTTATGGGATTTAATAACAGAGAAAGTTTTAGAAGAAAAAATTCCTATTATGGGGATTTGTCTTGGAATGCAACTTTTAACAAAAGGAAGTGAAGAAGGGAGTTGTGAGGGATTTGGTTTTATAGATGCTTATGCTAAAAAGTTTAAATTTAAAAACAGTAATCTAAAAATTCCTCATATGGGTTGGAATATAGTAAGACTACAAAAAAAATCTAAACTTTTTGAAGGTATGGAAAAAGAGGAGAATAGATTTTATTTTGTTCATTCTTTTGCAGTTGAGTGTCACAATAAAGAAGATATTTTAACTATTACAAATTATGGATATGATTTTGTGTCAAGTTTTGAAAAAGATAATATTATAGGATGTCAATTTCATCCCGAAAAGTCTCATAAATTTGGAATGAAATTATTTAAAAACTTTGTGGAGAACTACAATGCTTAGAGTTAGAGTAATACCAGTTTTACTTTTACATAACAAAGGTTTGGTAAAAACAATTAAATTTAAAGAACCTAAATATGTAGGAGACCCAATAAATGCTATAAAAATTTTTAATGAGAAAGAAGTTGATGAACTTATATTTTTGGATATTGATGCTTCAAAGGAACATAGAGGACCAGATTTTGAATTGATTGAAGCTTTTGCAAGTGAATGTTTTATGCCTGTTTGTTATGGAGGTGGGATTACAAAAATAGAGGAGATAAAAAAAATATTTTCGCTTGGAATTGAAAAAGTCTCACTAAATTTATCAGCACTTGAAAATCCAAATCTTATAAAAGAGGCAGTAGATATTTTTGGAAGTCAAAGTATAGTAGTAACTGTTGATATTAAAAAATCTCTTTTTGGAAAATATCAAATTTATAATCATAAAACAAAAAAAACATTAAATAAAAATTATCTTGAATATATTAAAGAGTTGGAAAATTTAGGGGTAGGAGAAATTTTAATAAATAGTGTAGATTTAGATGGTACAATGAAAGGGTATGATATAAAATTATTAAAAAGTGTTGCAGAAAATGTAAAAATTCCTGTTATTGCTTGTGGAGGAGCAGGAAAATTAGAAGATTTTAAAGAAGCCGTCCAAAAAGCAAAAGTTTCAGCAGTGGCAGCTGGAAGTTTTTTTGTGTTTCAAGGAAAACATAGAGCAGTTTTAATAACTTATCCTAAATATGATGAATTGTTAGGATTATTTGAAGGAGAAAAAGATGAGTAAATATCAGATATGCACAAATTGTGTAATGGATACAACAGACCCAGAAATTACTTTTGATGAAAATGGAGTTTGTAATCATTGTAGAAATTTTTATGAAAATATAAAACCCGTTTGGGATTCTTTAACAAAAGAAAAGTTAGATAAACTTATAGAAAAAATAAAACAAGAGGGAAAAAATAAAGAGTATGATTGTGTAATAGGACTTAGTGGAGGTGTTGATAGTAGTTATTTAGCTTATTATCTTAGAAAAAATTATCCAGATTTAAGAATACTGGCTATTCATGTAGATGGTGGATGGAATAGTGAGTTAGCAGTTCATAATATAGAAAATATTGTAAAAAAACTTGACATTGATTTACATACAGAAGTAATAAACTGGGAAGAGATGAAAGATTTACAACTTGCATATTTTAAATCGCAACTTGCAAATCAAGATGTGCCACAAGACCATGCTTTTTTTGCTACACTTTATCATACAGCAGTGGATAAGTTTGGGATAAAATACTTTTTAAGTGGGAGTAATTATGCAACAGAATCAATTCTTCCATTTGCGTGGGGGTATGATGCAATGGATGGAACACAACTTAAAGCAATTCATAAAAAATTTGGAAAAATTCCATTAAAAGATTATAAAGTAATTACTTTTTTTGAAAGATTTATTTATTATCCACTTATTAGAGGTTTAAAAATTGAAAAACCTTTAAATTATATAGATTATCACAAAGATAAAGCAAAAGAAATTTTAATGAAAGAAATTGATTGGAGAGATTATGGAGGAAAACATCATGAAAGTGTATTTACTAAATTTTTTCAAAGTTATTGGCTTCCTACAAAATTTGGTTACGATAAAAGAAAAGCTCATCTTTCAAGTATGATTTTAGCAGGACAAATAACAAGAGAAGAAGCTTTAAAAGAACTTGAAAAACCAGCTTATGATCTAAGTAAATTAGATGAAGATATGGAATATTTATCTAAAAAACTTGGACTTAGTGTAAATGAATTTAAAGAGATTATGTCTCAACCAAATAAATATTTTACAGATTATCCAAATGAATATAGATGGTATCAATTAGCAAGAAAAGTTTATAGATTTTTAAAAGGTAAAAAGTGAAAAACTTACAAGTTTCTTTAACGAATGTAAAAAATGAATCAAGATTATTTAAAGAGAGTAGATCATTAAAAAAAAATCTCTTTTCTTTTATTCAAATAGTCGGATTATGGGAAAAAGGACTTGAAAAACACTCTGTATTGCAAAAAGATATTTTAATAGATAGAATTGATTTAAAAAGTAGAAGATTACCTAAAAGTCTTTTCTTTCAGCTTACGAAGTATTTGGAGTTTTTATTTACGATACTTTTTAAATATAAAAAATATGATGTAATTACAATTCACAGTTTAGGACTTTTACCAATAGGAGTATTATATAAGTTTATTTATAAATCTAAACTTGTATATGACGCACATGAATATGAAACAGAAATCCATAATTTAAAAGGAATTAGAAAAAAGTTATCTAAAATATTAGAAAAGTTTCTTATAAGATATGCAGATAAAGTTATATGTGTAAGTGAATCAATAGCCAATGAATATAAAAAATTGTATCCTTTTATTGAAAAACCAGCACTTGTATTAAATACACCACCATACAAAAAAATAGAAAAAAAAGATAAATTTAGAGAAGAATTAGGGATAGAAAAAGAAAAGACAATATTTTTATATCAAGGTGGATTAAGTAAAGGAAGAGGAATAGAGATATTGATAGATACATTTAAAAGTATAGAAGATGATAAAGCTGTAATAGTATTTATGGGATATGGACCATTGGAAAAAGAAGTAAAAAAAGCAAGTAAAGAGTATGATAATATATATTTTCATTCGGCAGTATCTCCAGATGTATTGCTTGATTATACAAGTAGTGCTGATTTTGGTATCTTATTTTATGAAAACAATTGTTTAAATCATTATTATTGTTCTCCAAATAAAATGTTTGAATATTTAATGGCAGAAATCCCTGTAATAGTATCAAATTTATATGAAATGAAAAGATTGGTTGAAAAATATAAAATAGGAGTAGTAGCAAAAGAAAATAGTATAGAAGGATTAAAAGAAGCTATAAAAAAGGCTTTGGAACTTGATAAAGAGGAATTAAAAGAAAATATAAAAAAAATAAAAGAGATTTATAATTGGGAAGAGCAAGAGAAAGTTTTGTTAGAAGTTTATGAAAGTTTAAAGGATAAATAAATTGGTTCAAGGCATTTTTTTAAGTAGTGCGATTTTAATTATTTCATTGTTTTCTGTTTATTTATCTTTTAAATTACTTAAAGCAGCAAGTGGAAATATAAAAATACCATATATTTCAGTATTTTTTTGGTTTAAATATTTAATTTTTGCATATATAGGCTCAGTAATATTAAATATAATTCCTCAGGAATATGAAGCAAATTTAGGAGTATATCAAAGAAAAGATATTATTTTTACTACTTGGTTATATACAACAGCTGGACTTTTTTTAATACCTTTAGGAATGTTTATAGCTAATCTTATTACCAAATATAAACCAAATTATTATACTAACAAGTTTTTACAAAATCCTATAATGATAGAAAAAAGAGATAAATCTATAATTATTTATATTTTAATATGGGTATTGTTTTTGATTTCTTTGTTTGTGTTTTTTTTGTATTTAAAAAAAATTAATTTTAACATTCCTTTGTTAGGAATTTTTCAAGGTTTAGATGCTTCTAAATTGGCTTTGTTAAGAAGTGAAATAACTAATAATTTTAGTGGTAAGTATTATAGATATGCATTATTTATGAAAGATTTACCCTTAATTTTATTATTAACTTCTTATTTTTATAGAAGAATCTCTTTTAAATGGAAAATACTGTTTATGATATTATTGTTTTATAATATATTTGTTTCAGTTATGGATATACAAAAAGCTCCACTTATAAAATTATTATTGCTTTTAGGGCTGCTTTATTTTTATGAGAGAAATAATGTTGATATTAAAAAGTTTTTGAAAATTATTTTTATTAGTTCTATTTTATTAATCTTAATGTATATGTTTTTTATGGGACATAAAGATAATTCTATTTTG
>Ga0256836_1001235_pt1 | contig 11621 bp, 11 predicted proteins | sample 4561380metaG_FD_185974 | JGI IMG/M metagenome (GOLD analysis project Ga0256836, IMG submission 185974) | Hydrothermal vent microbial communities from Guaymas Basin, Mexico - 4561-380 | ecosystem: Environmental > Aquatic > Marine > Hydrothermal vents | place: Mexico: Guaymas Basin | collected...
AGATGCTGATCCTGTAGAATTTGCTAGAAAAGTAATGTTAGAAAATATTTCTGTTCCAAAAGTTTTGAATCCTTGACAAAGTGTTATATTAAAATAGTAAAACCCGGTAGGAAAAACCTACCGGGCAGATTTTTTATAAAATTTTTAAGAAATAATCAAATTTTCTAGTATAACTTGGATTTACCCATCCATTTTGATAAATAATATTCCGAATTTTACAGTTTCTTTTTTTAGCTAAAAATTTTACAGTTTTTATAGATACAATTTTTATCAAATATGGATCGTTTTTTTCAATAATTTTACCATTTAGTTTAAATTTCAATATAGATATACCTAAACCATAAACATTAAAGTAAAATATTTTGTTATTTATTATTCGAACTTGATATAAAGGATATAGTTCTATAATTTCGTTTTCCCAAAAAAATGTTATGATATGATTTGTTAAATTTACTATATAGTATGTTTTTCCATCTACTTTAATTTTGAATACGTATTTACGATTTAGCTTATCTAGATCTATAATAATTGAGTTGTTGGGTAATATCCAGATATTAGAAGATTTTTTTAATTTTATAGATTTTTTTAATTTTATAATCTGCTGTTTCATTAAAAAAACCTCCTACTACAAGATTTGAAAAAATTTACTACTACTTCAGGATTTGTATTGCTAGATAAATCCACTCCAAAACAATTTACACCTCACTATTTAATTATGGTTTAAGTAATATAATTTTCTTTTTTTGAAAATCAATAGAAATTTAACTTTGAAAATAAGTGATAAATTATTAATAAATAAAATAATTTTTATTAACTAAGGCTGATATGAAAAAGATTGATGAAATTTTAAATAAATATTGAAATCTAAGTTGAAATGAATTGATGAGGTTGTCTTATGAAACAAAGCCTATGAAAAAGTTATGAGCTATAATAGGTGGTAAAGAAAGAATGGGGGAGGTTTTAGATGTGTAGAGAATTTTAGATTTTAAGGTTTATTTTATAAAATGAAAATAAATAATATTCCAGATCTAGCAGAAATTTTAATAGGTTGATCTATTTATAAAGATCTACCTTGATATAAAACTGAAAGGCAAATTGACGAAATTAATAATTGATATTTATGATTTTGGGATAAAATAAGATATCCTTTTTCGTCTAGTAGAAGAGAAAAAGTTGAATATTTTCTAAGAAAATTCAATTGAAAACCAATACTTTTAAAATATATTTTAGAATTTTTACATATTTCTTATTTCGAAAATTTGGAAGAGCAAAAGAGAATTATAAAAGCATTAAATAAATATTTTTTAGTTTCTTCTTGAATTGAAATTAAAAGTGACGAAAAATGAAATTTATTCATAATATTGCCTGCATATTTATTTTATACAAATTATTGAATAAAAGATAAATCGCCTTTTTTGAATATTAAAATAATAGAAAATAAAATTTGATTTAAAGAGTAATTAGTTTTTATATTTAATGGAATTATAATTATGGATAGATTATTATTTGAAATTCCTCTTTATAGATTATCTTTTAATGAACGGCAGAAAGAGATAGAAAAAGAAAAGAAAGAGATAATAAAAGATTTTATAAAATATTCATTAGATGATATGCAATTAGTAAAAAAAAGATTAGATGAGGTTGAAAGAATATATTATCAATATTATCGAAAATGTTGGCACTATAATGAACTTGTTTGATTTATAAGGATATATACTGATTGATATGGTAAAGCATGGTGAATTTTGTATTACCTGAAAGCAAAAAAGATAAGAAAAACTAGTAGAAAAGAATTTGAATATAGATGAAAAATTTTTGAAGTTAGAGGAAATCGAGGATTATCAAATAAAGAAATTTTTAAAAGAATATTAATTGAATTAAAAGATCTGAATCATGAAAAGAAATTAAAAAAAATATATATTGATTTAGAAAGTTTTAAAAATATCGGAAATTATGTTGATTGGAAAAATTTAATTTTTTTTAATCATTTTGTATTTTCTAAATAAGTAAAATTTTACTAAATATTTTGTGTATAATACTTTAAATGAGTAAAAATTTAAATAATGACAAATTTTTTTAAAAAAATTAAATCTTTAAATAAAAAATGGGAAGAAATAGGATATTTAATTCCTTTTGCTATAATTCTTTGATATGTTATACAATTAATAATATTGATGGCTAAATTTGGATATACTTCAATTTATTATATTGATCGGGAAAGTAGTATTATATATTCTATTGTATTATTAATAGTTATGCTTTTTAGTTTACTAGGAGTTTTTTATATCTCATTATATCTTGGTATTTTAACTATTTTTTTAACTTTTACTTTACTCTTTCTGTTAAGAATAGATATAATTTTAAAATTTATTTATAAAATTTTTAAATTGATTTTAAGAAAAAACTTTAGATGAGTGAAATACAAATTTAAAACTTCATTAGAAAATACAATATTTAGGATAAAGGAATTTTTTATGAGCAATAAAACATTCTTATGAGCGATTTGAATTATGTTATTTGTGACTTATTTAATAATTTTCCGGCAGATTTTTTTATATCCTCAAATAGTTAGTATTTATTTAAATAATTGAAATTTCTCTAAAGTAATAAATGGTTTTTTAGAATTTGCTAATTCTAAATACTTTTTTATAAAAGATAAGAATTGAAATCTACATATTATCAATTCTTCGAAAATACTTTATATAAAATACTATAAAAATAAATATTTAAAAAATAAGTTAAAACAATAATGCCCTTTTTTCAACATTCTAAATGATGGAAAAAAACAAAACTACATGAAGTAATAATATTTAATCCTAAAGTTAAACTAGAAAAATGAAAGAAATATCCATATGTAGCTATGGAAAATGTAAAAGAAAATTGTTTTAAAACTATTTCTAAAATTATTTATAAAGAATATAATGGTTGATGAAGTAAATTTGAAAATTGAGACGTTATTTTTGCTAGAATAACTCCTTGTTTGCAAAATGCTAAAATAACACAAATTAGTTGAATTAATAAATGATTTTGATCTACTGAATTTTTTGTTTTTAGAAATATTCCTTGAATTACAGATAAAAATTTTATCTTTTATCTATTTTGTAGTAAAAAAATAAGAGATGTTGCTGAGAAGAGCATGGTTGGGGCTTCATGAAGACAAAGAGCTGATTTAAAATCTATTAAAAATATCGAAATCCTCCTTCCTCCTCTCCCAATCCAACAAAAAATCGCATCAATTCTTAGTAAATATGATGATCTTATAGAAAATAACAACAAAAGAATAAAAATTTTAGAGCAAATGGCACAGGCAATTTATAATGAGATGATAGGGAAGAAGTCTGAGGAATTTCTGAAGAAGTCCGAAGAAGGTAAAGAATTACCGGAGGGGTGGAGAGTAGTAAAGATAAGTGATATTCTTGATATATTATGAGGTTTTGCCTTTAAAAGCAAAGATTATTCTCCTGATGGAAAGTATAAAATAGTTACAATAAAAAATGTGGATGAATGAAAATTTATACCTAATGTAGTAAATAAAATAAATTTTATACCTGATAAAATGAAAGAACATTGTAAATTAAAAACATGAGATATTTTATTATCTCTCACAGGTAACGTGTGAAGAGTTTGTATTGTATATTGAAATAATTATTTGTTAAATCAACGCGTTGCTAAATTAGAACTTAAAAATAAAAATTATTATGCTTTTGTATATCTTTTATTTAGATCAAAATTAATGAAATATAAAATGGAAAACTTAGCTAATGGTGTAGCGCAACAGAATTTAAGTCCTATTCAATTAGGAAAAACTCAAATAGTTATTCCAAATGCTACTTTAATTTTTAAATTTAACTATCTTGTAAAACCAATTTTAGATCAAATTCTAAACCTTCAATTACAAAATCAAAACCTTAAACAAACAAGAGATTTACTTATTCCAAGATTAGTTACTGGTAAATTGAATGTAGAAGATTTGGAGATTGTTTAAAGAAATTTAACTAGAAAAATTTACAATTAATAAAAAAATTACTAGTATTTTTTACATATTTATTCCTTTGTTTAAATTAGCTGATTTGATGAAAAGTTTGTAAAAATATCATTGTTGATAATTAAAGAAAAATATTTATATTAAACAAAATTTTTATAATATTAATTTAAAAATATTAATGGAAAATAGAAATTTGACATTTACACCAAAGACATATCAATTACAAAATTTAATCAATGATATTGATACGGGTAATATAGCTCTACCGGATTTGCAGAGACCATTTGTATGGGATACAAAAAAAGCTAGAGATTTAATTGATTCTCTTTATAAAGGTTTACCTGTATGATCTATTATTTTGTGGGAAATATTAGAAATTGATAATTTTAGAAAGATTAACATAGACAATAAAAGAAATCCTCGTTTTTTAGTAATAGATGGTCAACAACGTTTGACATCATTATATTCTATAATTAAAAATAAAAGAATAATTTCTAAAGACGGTAGTAAAATTAAAATAAAAATATCATTTAATCCGATAGAGGAAAAATTTGAAGTTTATAATGCTGCTATAGAAAAAAGTAAAGAATGGATTCCAGATATTAGTAAAATATTTGAGAATAATTCTAGCTTTAAGTTAATAAATGAATATTTAAAAAATATTAGAGATTTAAATATAGATACTAAACAGGAAGAAGTAATTGCACAGAGAATTGAAAAAGTAAGAAATATATTAAATTATCCTTTTCAAGTACTAGAACTTTCTACTGATTTAGATCCTGAAGAAGTATCTGAAATATTTGTTCGTATTAACAGTAAATGACAAAGTTTAACCCAATCTGATTTTATTCTTACTTTAATGTCTGTTTATTGGCCTAAAGGTCGCGAAGAACTAGAAAATTTTTATAAAGATTCTTTTAATGTGCCTAAAGATAATAAACCCTCTTCCTATAATATTATTTGAATTAAACCTACTCCTGAACAGTTAATTCGTACAATAATATGATACACTTTCAACCGTGGAAAATTAAAGTACGCTTATCTTATTTTAAAAGGTCGTGATTTAGAAAATCGCATAACTTCTTCTCAGTTAAGAGAAGAGAATTTTAATAAATTTAAAAAAGGACAAGAAAAGGTATTAAATCTAACTAATTGGCATAATTTTATAAAAATTATATATAGTGCTGGATTTATAGATGAAAGTTTAATTAGTTCTAAAATAGCTTTTTTCATCACATATGCAATATATTTGAAGTTGTTAGATGATGCAGACGTTGCCACAAAAGAGTTAGAGTCTTTAGTAAGACAATGGTTCGTTTTTTCCATACTTACACAAAGATATACTGGATCACCAGAATCTAAAATAGAAGAAGATTTTAACAAAATTAAAGAAAAAGGAGTAAAAAATTTTATAAAAGATAATATAACAACATATCTCACAAGTGATTTTTGGAATGTTGTTTTGCCAGAACAACTAGAAAGTTCTTCAATTCGTAATTTTGCTTATCTTACTTATTTAGCTTCTTTGATTTATGAGGATGTTAAAATATTATTTTCAGATATTAAATTAAGGGACTTTTTAAAGCCTCAATTTAAAAGTCCTAAAAAAACAATAGATTTACATCATATCTATCCAAAAAATTATTTAATAAAAGAATTTAATCTTAAACAAAAAGATTATAATCAAGTAGCTAATCTTATTTATATAGAATATAAAGATAATATAAAAATTAGTGACAAATCACCTTTAGAATATTGGCCGCAATTTACAAAGAATTTGACAGAAGAAGAAATAAATAGAATTTATGAAACTTATTCGTTACCTAAAGATTTCCCAGAGATAGAATATTTTGACTTTTTAAAAGAAAGGAGAAAGTTAATGGCTCAAAGAATAAAAGATTATTTTTATAAATTGTAATAATTGATAATAAGTTTTGTAATAAAATTTGATATTTTCTGACTTTTTTGTAAAATTAATTAAATTTTAAAAGTAAAAACTTATTATGTCTACCAAAATATATTATGACGAAAATTTAAAAACTAAACTTCAATCTTTTATTCAAAAATATAGATATTTATTTCGAGATGTAAAAATTACTGATTTGTCGTTGTCTGCTATTGTTGCAAGGGTAATAGATTATTGAAATTTACAGCAATTAAAAGAATTATACAATTTAATTTGAGAAGAAAATTTTAAAAAAGCATTTTTAGATAATTTAATTGATAAAGATTGAAAAGTAAGAGATAGAATAAATATAAATGATTACAAAATGATTTATCTTTTAGCACATAGACTAAAACTAAATGACAAAATTCCATTATGAGATATTATCAGAAGAGCAAAAGCAGCTTCTTCCTTTAATCTCAAATCTGAAAAATAAATTTTTTCTTTGATGATGAACTGCTATTGCTTTCTGGCTATGACATAGAAAAAGTATATATTTTGATTTGTTTACTACTGATGAAGAGTTGCCTTTAAAAACTAAATTGAAAAATATTAGTTTATCTTTTATTTTATAAAAATTATGCTAAATCTAAAAGAAAAACATTTTTCAGAACTGCCTGTTTTAGATAAACTTTCACAGCTTTGATATAAAATTGAAAACAGTAATTTTTGAAGAATTTCTAAAGAAAATGTTATTTTAAATGATGTTTTATTCAGTTCAATAAAAAGATTAAATCCAACAATTTCGCAAGAACAGATTGATAAAGTAGTTAAAAGTTTGACTGCTTTTACTTACAAAGCACTTGCTGGTGAAGATATTTTTAACTTAAATAAAAAACTTTATGAATATTTTAAAGAAGGTTTTCCAATTCAAGATCCAAAAACTAAAAAAATTATAAAAATAAAACTTTTTGATTTTTCTAATCCTGAAAATAACGATTTTTTAGTAATAAATCAATTTGAAATAAAAGGTAAATACTGAGAAATTAGAATTCCTGATTTAGTAGTTTTTGTAAACGGTATTCCGTTGGTATTTTTTGAATTTAAAGCACCTGATGTTAATTTAGTTAAGGCTTATGAAGATAATATTAAAAGATACAGACTTTCTATACCTCAAATTTTTGTTTATAATGCTTGGATTGTGATTTCCAATTGAGTAGAAGCAAGAGCAGGTAGTACTTTTGCCAATTTTAACTTTTATAAAGTTTATAACAAAATATCAAAAGAAGACGAACAAGCACCCGCTAATGTTTCTCGTCTGCTTGATGTAATGTTTGAAAAAACTAGATTTATGGATTTTTTTGAAAATTTTATTTTATTTGGAAAAGATAAAAGAAAAGTTCTAGCTCAGAATCATCAGTTTATTTGAGTAAATAAAGCATTTCGCAGTGTTGCTTCTGGTAAGAAAAAACTTTGAGTTTTCCGACATACTCAATGAAGTTGAAAATCTTTATCTATGGCATTTTTAGCACAGAAAATTAGAAGAAAACTTCCTTGAAATTGGACTTTCCTTGTAGTTACTGATAGAAAAGAATTAGATAAACAAATATATGATACTTTTTCAAATTTTGGTCTTGTGCAAGAAGAAAATGTGCAGGCAGAAAGTATTAAACATCTTTCACAGCTTTTAGGAGAAGATCACAAGTTTATTTTTACATTAATACACAAATTTACAGATGATGTTGCAACTCAGGTTATAAATGAAAGAGATGATATAATTGTTATGGTTGATGAGGCACACAGAACACAATATTGACAGCTTGCAGCGAATATGAGAAAAGTTTTACCTAATGCTCGTTACATAGCTTTTACTGGAACTCCACTTTTAAAAGGTGATAAAATAACTACTCAAGTATTTGGAAATTATGTAAGTATTTATAACTTTGCAGCTGCTATTAAAGACTGAGCAACAGTTGAAATATTTTATGAGAACAGAAAACCAAAATTGGGATTAAAAAATCCAGATTTAGATAAAAATATTATTGAAATTTTTGAAAAATACGGAATGGATGAGGAAGATGAAAATTTATCTAGAAGACTAGGGAAACTTTATAATATTTTAACAGTTAAAGATAGATTAGAAAAAGTAGCAGAAGATATTGTCAATCATTATTTTTTCCAATCAGGAGATTGGAAAGCTATGGTTGTAACTATAGATAAAATTACAGCATATAAAATGTATTTTCTGATAAAAGAAAAAATTGAAGAATTGAAACAAAAATTGGAGGATAAATTTCAAAAATGAGAAATTACTTCTGAGGAATTAAAAGCTTTAGAAAAATTAAAAAATTTTGATTTAGCTGTTGTAGTAAGTTTATCTGACCCACAAAAGGAAATTGAAAGAGCTAAAAAGTTTGGAATAGATGCAACAGAGATTATCCAGAGATTAAAGATTCAATGAAAACAACTTGAAAAGCTGTTTAAAGATCCAGATTCTAATCTGAAAATGGTAATTGTGGTTAGTATGTGGATTACTGGATTTGATGTACCTAAACTTAGAACTCTTTATTTAGATAAACCTATGGCAAACCATACTTTGATGCAAACTATAGCAAGAGTAAATAGAGTTTTTCCTTGAAAAGAAAATTGATTAGTTTTAGATTATGTTTGAATTTTTAAAAATTTAAAACAAGCTTTAGCAGATTATGCAAGTAGCAGTTGAGATTTACCTCTGGTAGAAAAAAAATATTTATTTGAAAAATTAGAAAACTATATTAATGAATTTAAAGGTCTATTAAAAGAGCTTAGTTGATATGATCTGAACAATCTAACATCTGAAAGTGATATTAGACAAAATTTGACATTGATAATATCAAAACTCAGTAGATCTGAAAGAGATAAATTAAAAATAGGAATTAGAAAAATAATTTCTGTTTATGATAGTATTTTACCTGATCCTAATGTGTTAAAATATAAAAATGTTATTAAAATTTTAAAAATTATTTACACGGCTTTAGCAAAAGCTGGATATGTTGATATTGATAATTTAAAAAGTGAGATTAACAAATTGATAGATAAATCTGTAAAAGTAGAGGATATAGATATCAAAAAAGTTAAAATAAATACAGCAGTTAGTAAATTAATTGAGGAAAAATTAGAAAAAGATTTTAAAACTCAGTTAGAAAAGGTTAAAAAATTACAAAAACAAGATCAAAAACTTCAAATAGAAAGTTTGATAAATTATATTGATCGAAGAATATCTAAATTAAGGAGTAAAAGTATTAAAGCTAAAGATTTAGCAGAGAAATTAAAGAAAATTATTGAGAAATACAATTCACAAGAAGATTTGATTTTGATAATAGAGGAATTGAAAAATATCTATGATAAAATAAATACTATAGAAAATTTAGTTTTAAAATCTGGTCTTACAGATAAAGAATATAAACTTTTTGAAAAATTATCGCAAACTTTAAAAGTGAAAAATACTAAAAAGTTGGAAGAAGCAGCCAAAAATTTGTATAGTAAAATTAAGGAGATTTTAGATTTATATCAAAATGAATGGAAAAATTACGAAACTCAAAGATGACAAGTAAGATCGTCTATAAAAAGAGAAATTATTAGTTTGTGTAAATGATGAGATGTGGAAAAATTTGATTGTAGACAAAATTTAATTAAGATAGTAGACGATGTTTTTAATTTTGTTTTACAAGAGTTTTAAAAATGACCCAGCATCAAAAGATCAAACAATTAGAAGAAAAGTTATGGAAAGCTGCTTCTCATATGTGGGCTCATTGAAGTTTAAAACCTACAGAATATACTTTCCCGATTTTAGGGATAATTTTTTTGAAATTTGCTAATGTTAAGTTTGATAAAATTGTTAAAGAGTTAGAAGCAGATGGATATGATAAACAGTTTATCGAGCCAGGAGATATTCATGAGAAAGGTTGAATATACGTTCCAGAAAAAGCAAAATATGAATATTTGTTATCTTTACCAGAGCAAGAAAATATTTGAAAAGCTATAAATGAAGCGATGGAAGAAATTGAAAAATATAATCAAAGACTTTTGGGGGTTTTACCAAAAGACTATGAAAGATTAACTAACGAAAATTTAATTTATTTACTTAAAACATTTAATGAGATACCTCAGGATTTGGAAAATGATGCGTTTTGACAGATATATGAATATTTTATGTCAAATTTTGAAAAAGAAGCAGGACAGAAAGGATGAGAATTTTATACTCCTAACAGTTTGGTAAAATTGATAGTAGAAGTAATAGAGCCTTACAAAGGAAAAATATTTGATCCTGCCTGTGGTTCTGGTGGTATGTTTGTTCAAACTGCTAATTATTTAAAGAAAAGATGATTAGATCCTATTAAAAATTTAATTGTTAACTGACAAGAATTAAAATCTACAACTATTAGAATAGCTAAAATGAATCTTGCTATAAATGGCTTAGAATGAGATATAAAAGAGGCGAATTCGTTATATGAAGATAAATTTGATAGCATCGGGAAATATGATTATGTAATGGCTAATCCACCATTTAATGTAGATACTTTTGATGCTGAAAGAGTAAAAAATGATCCAAGATATCCATTTGGAATTCCTAAAGCTAAAAATGCTAATTATCTATGGATTCAAATGTTTTATTCTGCATTAAATGAAAAATGAAGAGCAGGTTTTGTAATGGCAAATAGTGCTTCTGATGCTAGACATTCTGAACTTGAAATTAGAAAAGCTCTTATAAGACAAAAAGTAGTAGATGTAATGATAGCTATATGACCTCAATTTTTTTATACTGTGACTTTGCCTTGTACTTTATGGTTTTTGGATAAATGAAAAATATGAACAGATAGGGAAGATAAAATATTATTTATAGACGCAAAAGATATTTATATTCAAGTTGATAGATCTCATAGAGCTTTTACCGAGCAGCAGATTGAATTTTTGTGAGATATTGTGAGACTTTATAGATGAGAAAAATTTGAAATTAAAAATGAGTTAACAAAAAAATATTTTCCAGAATGAAAATATAAGGATATACCTTGACTTTGTAAAATAGCTACTTTAAAAGAAGTTGAAGACCAATGACGAAGTCTTAATCCTTGAAGATATGTTTGAATTGCACAAGAAGATGATTTATCTGATGAAGATTTTAAAGAAAAATTAGAAAATTTAACAGAGGAGTTTAAAAGGTTAACTCAAGAGGCACATAGTTTGGAATCTAAAATTTTAAAAAATGTGGAAGAGATTTTAAAGGAAATTAAAGTTAACAATTAAAATTAATTAATTTTATAATCAGATTTTGAAAAAAATAAAATAGAAATTTTAATTCTATTTAAATAGATTTGTGTATGAAAAATAAAAATACTAAGTGTCCATGGGAAGATTTGTTATTGGCTATATTTTTTATTTACCTATTTTGGATAGTTCCTATTTTTGAATTGATATATAGTGGAGAAAATCCTATAATTGATGCGTTTAAATGTGATGATCTATCTAATAGATTTACTTGTCATTGAGGTTTTATGGTTTTTTTAGTATTTTTTATTCCAATTTTATTTATAAGTTGAGCTAAATTACCTGAAAAAATTAAAGAATGTCTAAAAAAATTTTTTAAGAATGAAAAAATAAAATAATTTTAATTTAGCTAATCTTAGTATTTATTTTGTGTAAAGTTAAAAATGAATATAAATATAACTGATAATGATCTTTATAAAAGTTATCTAGAATTAAACAAAATTGTAA
>Ga0256836_1001238_pt1 | contig 11604 bp, 8 predicted proteins | sample 4561380metaG_FD_185974 | JGI IMG/M metagenome (GOLD analysis project Ga0256836, IMG submission 185974) | Hydrothermal vent microbial communities from Guaymas Basin, Mexico - 4561-380 | ecosystem: Environmental > Aquatic > Marine > Hydrothermal vents | place: Mexico: Guaymas Basin | collected...
TTTTAGATTAAGTGATAAAAAAATATTTATTAAATTTATTGAAGAGATATTAAAAGATTTTGATGGAGATGATTTTAAAATATATCTTAATGAAAAATTAAATAATTTAGAAAAATTTATAGATAGAAAAATATATTTTGAAAGTAGCCAATATCAGTTTTTAAAAACAATAGTTGAAAGAAAAAATGAGATTTTTGAACTTAATAAACTAAATGATAATGAAGAGTTAAAAAGTTTAGTCAAAGAAAATAAAGTTTTTGAATTATTAAAAATATTAAAAGGGCTTACAAGAAGAGATATTTTAAAGTTTAGTATAAATATAGAAAAAGAAAATAATATTATAGACTTTTTGAAACTTAGTTCTGGAGAGAAAACATTATTATCTTATTTTGCAAATATATCAGCAAAAATAAATGAAGTTATAGAAATTCAAAGTAAAGATAGTGTTTTTAAATATATAAAAGAAAGAACTTTTATGATTTTGATAGATGAAGTAGAGCTTCACTTGCATCCTGAATGGCAGAGAAATTTTGTAAAATATATGAATGATTTTTTTAATTATCCAGTGGAACAAAAGATTAATTTACAGTTTGTTATAGCTACTCATTCACCTTTTATAGTTACAGATATATTTGAAGAAAATATTATTTATCTTGGAGAAAATGGAGAAAATGAATTTAACACATTTGGGGGAAATATATTTGATATTTTCAAAAATGATTTTTATGTAACTAATACAATAGGTGCTTTTAGTGAAAGCATAATTAAAGAAATTTCTGAATTTGTATACTTTTTAGTTGCTTTTAAAAAATTAAAAAAAGGTAATGCTTTTATGATAAGAGATTTTTTAAATCTTATGTATGAAAATGATGATAAAGAAAGTGATGATAAAAAATTACAAGAAGAGATATTAAAGTTATTAAGTGGTGATGATAATATTGATTTTGATATTTCTAATAATATATATTTAAAACAATACATTAGTAATAAAAAAGAAACTATTTCAAATATAAAAATAGTTCTTGATAAAATTGGTGAAGATGTTGTACAAACTCATCTAAAAAGTATGTTAGAAAATATTGGGGATATTGATGCTTAAAATAGATCCTAATGAAAAGCAAGATTTAGTAAATTATTTTAATAAGAATGTTTACAATACTATTGAGATTTTAAAAGATAACAGTTATTCTAATATAAATAGTGATATAAAAGATTTTTTACTTGATTTAGATTTTGAAGAGAATGGAATAATAAAAGAAAATATATTATTTATGTCTCATCAAGAAATCTTTACTATTGTAAATGATTTTTTTGAAAATCTTGAAAATTGTTTTGGAAATAATGCTAAACAAATTTTTCTTAATACTTCAGTAGAGATTAGTTGTTCTTTTAGCACTATTGATAATGATGAAAAAATTAAATGTATTAAAAAATTTATCTCAAGAAAATATAATAAAATGTATAAAAATTTTAGAACTTCTTATGCTAAAAAACTTATAGAATACAGTGATATGAGAATTTGTCCGTATTGTAATAGAAACTATATAAATATAATTGAAAATGAGAATAGAACTATAATACCAGATTTAGACCATTTTTATCCTAAATCTAAATATCCTTTTTTATCGGTTGTATTATCAAATTTAGTTCCAAGTTGTTTAAGTTGTAATGAAAGAATAAAAGGAAGTATTGATTTTTATAGTCAAGCAATGTATCCACCAAATAAATTATTTGGTATAATTGAATTTGACTTTGATATCTATCTTAATAAAATTTATCTCAAAAATTATGAAAGTTTAGATGATGAATATAAAGTTTTAGTAGATACATTTTTAATTCAAGAGAGTTATGCTACTCATACCGAAATTTTAAAGTCTATAACAAATAAATATTTAAAGTATAAAAAATCTAAACTAAAAGATATTGCTAATTATGCTTATGGATTAACTGAAAATGAGATGGAAAAAATAGTGTTTTATGAATATGAATTTTTAAATAAAAAGACAGAATTATTGTATAAACTAAAAAAAGATTTATATGAAAAAATAGGAGGACTTAAATAATAATGAAAAAAATACTTATATTTGTAGATAGTTTTTTACCAGGATTCAAAGGTGGAGGACCTATTACATCAATTGCTAATTTGGTTGATTTATTAAATGATAGTTTTGATATTTTGATTTGCACTAAAAATCATGATTTTAAAGAAACAAAATCTTATACGGAAGTTGAAAGCAATAAGGTAACTAAATATTTAGATTATAAAGTTATTTATCTTTCTCAAACCAATAAAGTAGCTATATCTAATGTAATAAATGAGTATAATCCTGATATTTTATATCTTAATAGTTTTTTTTCTAAAATTACTCAAATCGTTATGTTTTTAAATAAGCTTTATTTTCATAAAAAGTTAGTAGTAGCACCAAGAGGAGAATTACAAGAGAATGCTTTAAGTATTAAAAAAACAAAAAAAATGCTATATTTAAAACTATATAAATTTTTAAGATTATATAAAAATATTGTTTTTCACTCAACAGATGATATAGAAACAGAATCTATTAGAAATTTATTTAATATAAATAAAGTCATTCAATTATCTAATGCTGTAAAATTATATAGTTTTGATCCATTGATAAAAGCTAAAAATGGATTAAAACTTATATTTGTTTCAAGAATATCTAAAAAAAAGAATTTGTTATTTGCTTTAGAAATTCTAAGAAATATCGATATTGATATAACTTTTGATATATATGGACCAAAAGAAGATATAGAATATTGGAATAAATGTAATAAAATTATAAAAGAATTACCGAATACTATAATAGTAAATTATAAAGGTTGTCTTAAACAAAGTGAAATTATTTCTGTGATGAGAGGATATAATGCTTTTTTCTTTCCTACATTATCTGAAAATTTTGGACATGTAATTGTAGAAGCAATGCAATCAGGAATTGTTCCAATTATAAGTGATCAAACACCATGGATAGATTTAGAAAAATATAATGCAGGATATGATATACCTTTAAATAATAAAAAAAAATTTATAGAAACTATTAAAAAATTATATTATATGGATAAAGAAGAATATCAAAACTTATCTTTGAATACAATGAGATATATTAAAAATAAATTAAATATAGAACAATTAAAATTAGATTATATTAAGTTTTTTAATAATATAATGGAGAAATAATGAATAAGAAATTAATTAAAGTAGTAAGATTTATAACTATTTATGGTATTAGTAGAACTTTATTTAAGATTTTTGGTAGATTAAGGATTGGTGGAATTAGATTTCCAACTTTGAAAAAAAGAAATATTGGTCTTATAGGTTGTGGTCAATTTGGTTTTGCCACTATTGGCTATTTTATATCAAAAAAAGCTTCTACTACTTTTTTAAGAGCGTATGATTTAGATAATAACAATCAAATAAGTTTTGAAAAATTTCATAATTTAAAACATACTAAAAATGTGGATGAAATTTTTAATGATAAAAATATAGATATAATTTATATTGCTTCAAATCATTATTCACATACTGAGTATGCTATTCAATCTATTAAAAATAAAAAAGTTGTTTATATTGAGAAGCCAATAAGTGTAAATTATGAACAATTTGCAAATTTAATGCACATTATTAGAAAATATAATGCTGAAATTTATGCGGGATATAATAGACCATTTTCTAAAGCTATTATAGATTTAAAAAATAGTATTAAGCAATTTGAAAATAAACCTTTTAGTATAAATTATTTTATTTCAGGTCATTTAATAGAAAAAGAGCATTGGTATAGAAATCCAAAAGAAGGCACAAGAATTTGTGGAAATGTAGGGCATTGGTTAGATTTAACTATTCATATATTTTCTTGGAGAGAGAAATTACCGAATAAATTAGAAATTAATATATCATATGCTAATAAAACTGAAATTGACGATAATATAACTATAACTATAGTTACTGAATTTAATGATATTATTTCTATTATGCTTACTTCACGATGTGAACCATTTGAAGGGATAAATGAAAGTATAAATTTTCAATATGATAATACAATCGCAAAAATTGACGATTTTAGAAATATAACAATATGGCAAGATGAAAAATTAATTAAAAAAAGATATTGGCCAAAAGATGTAGGCCACAATAATGCTATTTTACAACCTTTTAATAAAGAAAAAAGAGATTGGAAAGAAGTAGAAAATTCTACTTTATTGATGTTATTTATTACAGATATGGTTTTAAATAAAGAAATTTTTAAAGAATTTAACTTTGAGAAAGAGTGGAGTAAGATACTATAAGTATGGCAAATTCTTTTGAGGTTCGTTTTCCTTTAATAGAGCATAAGGTAATAGAATTTATGACAAGTATTGATACAAAATATCGTATTAAAGATGGACAAACAAAGTATTTGATGAAAAAATTATTAAAAGGGAAAATTTCAGATAGCATTATAAATAAACCAAAACTTGGACTTAATCCACCTATGGGTATATGGCTTAAAAAAGACTTGAAAAAGTTTATTGATATTTATTTATCAAAAGAGAGTATAGAAAAAAGAGGATTATTCAATTATGATTATATACAACAAATTATATATGAACATAATACAAATAAAAGAGATAGAAGTCTTTATATTTGGGCATTGATAGTGCTTGAAGAGTGGTTTAGACAATATATTGATTAAAGGAAAAAAATGAAACAACTAATACAAAGTTTTAAGACAGGAGAATTAGGATTATTTGATGTGCCAGCACCGATTTGTGAAGAAAATGGGTGTTTAGTTCAAACAAGTGTAAGTTTAGTAAGTGCAGGGACAGAGAAAATGCTTGTGGATTTTGCGAAGAAATCAATGATTCAAAAAGCAAAAGATAGACCAGATTTAGTAAAGCAAGTGATTAATAAAATGAAAAAAGAGGGTGTAAAAAACACACTTGAAAAAGTTTTTACAAAACTTGATACTCCTATCCCACTTGGTTATAGTTTAGCAGGTCGTGTGATAGCAGTGGGTTCAAATGTAAGTGGATTAAATATAGGTGATAGGGTAGCTTGTGGGGGTGCTGGGTATGCAAATCATGCTGAAATAAATTATGTTCCTAAAAACCTAATGGTTAAAATTCCAGATAGTGTTGATGATATTGATGCTTCTTTTGTAACGGTTGGAGCGATAGCACTTCAAGGTATTCGTCAAACTGCTCCACTAATCGGAGAAAAAATAGCAGTTATGGGGCTTGGGCTTTTAGGGCAATTAACGGTTCAAATGTTAAAAGCAAATGGATGTAAGGTGATTGGAAGTGATGTTGATCCATATAAAATAGAATTAGCTAAAAAACTTGGTGCTGATGAGGTTTGTCATGCAAGTGAACTTATTAAAAAAGCTGATAATTTTTCAAACGGATATGGAGTTGATGCTGTGATTATTACAGCTTCTACGATGAGTAACCAGCCAATTATTGATGCTGCTGATATTAGTAGAATGAGAGGTAGAGTTGTAATAGTTGGGATGGTGGGGATGGATATCCCAAGAAATAGTTACTATAAAAAAGAATTAACTTTAAAACTTTCTATGGCTTATGGTCCTGGGAGATATGACCCTGAATATGAAGAAAAAGGGATAGATTATCCTTATGATTTAGTGAGATTTACAGAACAAAGAAATTTTGAAGCATTTTTAGGGCTTATTGAAGAAGGTAAAGTTACTCCAAAAGAACTTTTAACACATACTTTTGAGTTTGATGAAGCTATGAGGGCTTATGACTTACTTGAAGGTAAAGTAAAAGAGAGATATTTAGGTATAGTTTTAACTTATAAAAATGAATTAAAGTTAAATGAACATAAAATTATCAAAAGAAATGATAAAGTTATCAAAAACGATAAATTAAATATAGGTCTAATAGGTGCAGGAAACTTTACAAAATCTGTAATTCTTCCAAACTTACAAAAAGCTGGTGGATTTGAGCTTGTAGGACTTTGCACTGCTACTGGTGTATCAGCTCAGGGGACAGGTAAAAAATATGACTTTAAATATATTACTACTGATAGTGAAGAGTTGTTTAAAAATGAAGAGATAAATACTATTTTTGTAACTACTAGACACAATGACCATGCTAATAAAGTTTTAAAAGCTATTGAATATAATAAACATTGTTTTGTAGAAAAACCTTTATGTATTTATGAAGAAGAGTTAGATGAGATTGAAAAAAATTATAAAGCTAATACCATAATTCAAGTTGGATTTAATAGAAGATTTTCTCCTATGATAACAACAATAAAATCAAAAATAGATACTCCGATTGCTATAAATTATAGAATTAATGCTGGGATTATCCCAAAAGATGTATGGATTCAGGATAGAAGTATTGGTGGGGGTAGAATTATTGGAGAAGTTTGCCATTTTATAGATACTTGTAGTTATTTAACTGATAGTAAAGTTGTAAGTGTATATGCTAGTGTCGTGAATAAAGATAATAAATCAATACCAGATGAAGATAATGTGAATATTATTCTAAATTACGAAAATGGAAGCACTGCTACAATTAGTTATTATGCTTATGGGGATAGTAGTATGCCAAAAGAATATATTGAGGTTTTTGGAAATGGTATTTCTATGCAAATGAATGATTTTAGAGAATTAAATATTTATCAAAATGGAAAAACAAATAAAATTAAAAAAGCAAATCAAGATAAAGGTTTTGTAAATGAGTTTAAGGCTTTCAAAGAAGCAATAAATACTGGAAAAGAAGCCATAAGTTTTGATAGTATTGTAAATACAACAAGGACTACTTTTAAAATAATTGATAGTTTAAAAAGTTCTAAGGTGGTAGAGGTTGAATAAAATTGTTTTATTACTAAATACTATAAAATATCTTAAATTTAAACAATTATATTTTAGAGGGTTTTATCTTGTGAGGAAAAAATTAAAAGGATTTAATTATCCTTTTAGTTTAGAAAGTAATTCTCAAAATCTAAAATTTGATATAGTTATTTTTAATAACAATTCATATAAAAACAATAATTTTACTTTTTTAAATTTATCTAAAAAGTTTGATAAGATAGATTGGAATTATTCTAAATTTGGAAAACTTTGGACTTATAATTTAACTTATTTTGATTATATAAATCAAAAAGATATATCAAAAGAGGAAGGATTAAAGTTAATTTATGATTTTATTGATAATATTGACTCTATCAAAGATGGATTAGAACCTTATCCTATTAGTTTGAGAATTATAAATTGGATAAAGTTTTTAAGTAGATTTGAAATAAAAGATAAAAAAATAGAAAATTCACTTTATGCTCAAAGTTATATTTTATATGATAATTTAGAATATCATCTTTTAGGAAATCATTTGCTTGAAAATGGGTTTGCTCTGTTTTTTGCTGGAATCTATTTTGAGGATAAAAAATTATTAAATAAAGCAAAAGAAATTTTAAAAAGTGAATTAAATGAACAAATTTTAGACGATGGAGGACATTTTGAACTATCTCCAATGTATCATCAAATAATTTTTTATAGATTGCTTGATAGTATAAATTTATTAAAATCAAATAATTTAAATATTTTATTGGAATTTTTAGAAAAAAAAGCAAGTTTAATGCCATCTTGGCTTAAAAATATAACTTTTGAAAATGGAGAAATTCCACTTTTTAATGATAGTGCAAATAAAATTGCTCCAACTTCAAATGAATTGTTTAAGTATGCTAGTAATTTAAAACTTAAAACTCAAAATTTAAAATTAAATTCTTCTGGTTACAGAAAAATAAAAAAGCAAAATTATGAATGTATAGTAGATATTGGAAAAATTGGTCCAGATTATATACCAGGTCATGCTCATGCTGATACATTCAATTTTGAATTATATATTAAAAACAAACCTTTTATAGTAGATACAGGAATTTCTACTTATGAAACAAATCAAAGAAGAAATATTGAAAGAAGTTCTTTTTCACATAATACAGTTGAAATAAATAATACTAATAGTAGTGAGGTATGGGGTAGTTTTAGGGTTGCAAATAGAGCAGAAGTTTTTGATATAGATATAAAAAATGATACAATTTCAGCAAAACATAATGGATATAAAAAATTTGGAATTTACCATACAAGAGAATGGAAGTTTCAAGAAAATAAAATTATTATAAAAGATAGTCTAAATAAAAAAGCAGATGCTATATTTAGATTACATTTTCATCCAAGTATTAAAAAAGAAACTATCATTCAAAAAATAATTTGTAATTCAGAAATTAAAATTAGAAATTATTTATATGCAGATGAATTTAATAAGTTACAAACGGCTTTAATGATAGAGATTAAATTTGAAAAAGAATTAAAAGTGGAGATAGAAATATGAAGATACTTTTTATTACAGATAATTTTCCCCCAGAAGTTAATGCTCCAGCAACTAGAACTTATGAACATTGTAAAAGATGGTTACAAACAGATAAAAATCTACAAATAACTGTTTTAACTTGTTTTCCAAATTTTCCACATGGAAAAGTTTATAAAGGGTATAAAAATAAAGTATATCAAAAAGAAAATATTGATGGAATTGAAGTTATTAGAGTATGGAGTTATATTACAGCAAATAAAGGTTTTATAAAAAGAATATTAGATTATATAAGTTTTGCAATGATGGCTTTTTTAGTTGGATTGTTTCAAAAATATGATGTAATTATTGCTACTTCACCACAATTTTTTACTACTTGGAGTGGATGGGGACTTAGTAAAATAAAAAGAAAACCTTGGATTTTTGAACTTCGTGATTTATGGCCAGAATCTATAAAAACAGTTGGAGCTATAAAGCAAAGTTCAATTATAAATATTTTGGAAAAAATAGAATTAAAATTATATAAAGATTCAGCAAAAGTTATATCAGTAACAAATTCTTTTAAAGAAAATTTAATTAGTAGAGGTATAGATGGTAACAAAATAGAAGTTGTTACAAATGGTTCAAATATTTCCTTATTTTTCGAAAGAGAAAAAAATAAAGAATTATTAAAAAAATTAAATTTGGAAAATAAGTTTATAGTAGGTTATATTGGAACTCATGGATTAGCACATAGTTTAGATTTTATAGTTAAATCTATATCTAAAATTAACGATAATAATATCCATTTTTTATTTATTGGAGATGGGGCTATGAAAGAAAAGATTATTAATTTAGCGAAAGAGTTGAAATTAACAAATATAACTTTTTTAGAACCAGTTTCAAAAGATGAAGTTCCTGAATATTTATCTATTTGTGATGTTTCATTAGCACCACTTAAAAAAAGTGATACATTTAAAACCGTTATTCCATCGAAAATATTTGAAGCTGCTGCTATGAAAAAACCAACTTTGCTTGGAGTAGAAGGGGAAGCAAAAAGTATTATTGAAAAATATAATGCTGGATTATGTTTTGAACCTGAAAATGAAAAAGATTTTTTGGATAAAATTTATAAAATAAAATCTGAAAATTTATACAAAGAGTTACAAAACGGATGTGAAAAATTAGCAAAAGATTTTGATAGAGATTATTTAGCTGATAAAATGTTAAATTATATTAAAGGGGTTATATGAAAGTATTAATAGTATTTGGAACTCGTCCAGAAGCGATAAAAATGGTACCACTTGTAAAAGAATTTCAAAATCATAATGAATTTGAAATGAAAGTTTGTGTTACAGCTCAACATAGGGAGATGTTAGATCAAGTTTTAGAGATTTTTGAAATAAAACCAGATTATGATTTAAATATTATGCAAAAAGGTCAAGATTTATATGATATTACAAGTAAAATTTTGTTACAAATGAGAGATGTTTTGAGTGATTTTAATCCTAATTTAGTGTTAGTTCATGGGGATACAACTACAACATTTGCTACTAGTTTAGCGGCTTTTTACCAAAAAATAGATGTAGGGCATGTAGAAGCTGGGCTTAGGACTAATAATATTTATTCTCCTTGGCCAGAAGAGATAAATAGAAAATTAACAGGTAGTATTGCTAAATATCATTTTACACCTACAATTATAACAAAAAATAATTTATTAAAAGAAAATGTAGATGAAAAAGGTATAATTATTACAGGTAATACAGTAATAGATTCTTTATTTATGGCAATAGATAAAATAAAAAGTGATAAAAAATTACAACAAAATATTGAAAGCAAATTTAATCAAATATTTAATTCTCAACTCTCATCCGAGCGAAGCGATAATCCCGTAGGAATGAGGACAATTCTCAATTCTCAATTTATTTTAGTTACTGGTCATAGAAGAGAAAATTTTGGAGATGGTTTTTTAAATATTTGTAATGCTTTAAAAGAGATTGCTTTACAAAATAAAGATGTAAATATTATTTATCCAGTTCATTTAAATCCAAATGTTCAAAAACCTGTAAATTATATTTTAAATGGTATTGAAAATATCTATTTAATAGAACCTTTGGAGTATTTAGAATTTGTTTATTTAATGAATAAAAGTTATTTAATTCTTACTGATAGTGGAGGAATTCAAGAAGAAGCTCCAAGTTTAGCAAAACCAGTGCTTGTTATGAGAGATACAACAGAAAGACCAGAAGCAGTAGATAGTGGGACTATTAAATTAGTCGGAACTGATAAAGAAAAAATTATAAAAGAAGTGAATAATTTATTAAATAATAAATCAGAATACGATAAAATGTCAAATATAAAAAATCCATATGGTGATGGAAAAGCAAGTAAAAAAATTATAGAATTTCTAAAAGGATTAAAATGAAAAAAATATGTGTAGTAGGACTTGGTTATATAGGACTTCCAACAGCGGCTCTTTTAGCAAATAGAAATTATGAAGTTTATGGTGTAGATGTAGTTCCAAGTGTAGTTGATACTATCAATGAAGGGAAAATTCATATAGTTGAACCAGAACTTGATACTTTTGTAAAAGCAGCTGTAAAAAGTGGTAAATTAAAAGCAAGTTTAAAACCAGCAAAAGCAGATGTGTTTATAATAGCAGTGCCAACTCCATTTCATGAGAGTTATGTGCCAAATATAGATTATGTTTTAAGTGCTACAAAAGCGATTGCTCCATATATTGAAGAGGGGAATATTGTTATTTTAGAATCAACCTCTCCAGTAGGGACTACGGATAAAATATCAGAAGTCTTAAAAGAAAATGGAGTAGATATTTCCAAAATATATATTTCTCATTGTCCAGAAAGGGTGTTACCAGGTCAAATTATGAGAGAATTAGTTGAAAATGATAGAATTGTTGGTGGAATTACACCGGAAGCTACGAATAAAACAGCAGAGTTTTATAAAAGTTTTGTCCAAGGGGAAGTTTTACAAACAGATGCTAAAACAGCTGAAATGGCAAAACTTACAGAAAATAGTTTTAGAGATGTAAATATTGCTTTTGCAAATGAATTAAGTATACTTTGCGATAAATTTGGGATAGATGTATGGGAACTTATTAAACTAGCAAATCGTCATCCAAGGGTAAATATTCTTCAACCAGGTGCAGGAGTAGGGGGACATTGTATAGCAGTTGATCCATGGTTTATAGTCCATGCAAGTGGAGATGCTGCTAAACTCATAAAAACTTCAAGAGAAGTAAATACTTATAAAACAGAGTGGGTTATAGAAAAAATTAAAAAT
>Ga0256836_1001239_pt1 | contig 11598 bp, 12 predicted proteins | sample 4561380metaG_FD_185974 | JGI IMG/M metagenome (GOLD analysis project Ga0256836, IMG submission 185974) | Hydrothermal vent microbial communities from Guaymas Basin, Mexico - 4561-380 | ecosystem: Environmental > Aquatic > Marine > Hydrothermal vents | place: Mexico: Guaymas Basin | collected...
ACTAAAGAGGTTCCCTTCACGGCTTTTTGAAGCAGAACTTAGCGGAGAAATAGTGATTAAAAATGCAAAAGTTTATCTTGCTTGAGTTAATTACAAGATAAGCATAGCATCGCCGTAAGAGTAGAAACGATACTTCTCTTTTATAGCTTCGGCATACAACTCCTGTGTTTTTTCAAGTCCTACAAATGAGGCAACAAGCATGAGCAGTGTTGATTTTGGGAGATGAAAATTTGTAAGCAGGTGATTTACACGGCTTGGTCTGTTATTTGGGTGTAAAAAGAGGTTTGCTTCACCTTTTTGGATTTTTCCATGTTTGGCATAAAACTCTATGGTTCTGGTCGAGGTTGTGCCAACGCTTAAAACAGGAGTATCAGAGTCTAGTATCTCTTTTGCTGCGTTTGATATCTCGTAATACTCTGAGTGCATAGGGTGCTGGGTGATGATGTTGGCTTCAACCGGCTTAAAAGTACCACTGCCGACGTGTAGAGTCACATACGCGTGTTTATGGTTTTGTGTAATTCTTTTATGTTGCTCTGGCGTAAAGTGCAGTGATGCAGTAGGTGCTGCGACTGCTCCCTCCTCTTTTGCAAAGACACTTTGGTACTCACTGGCATCAGCCTTCTCATCCTCTCTTTGAATATAGGGAGGAAGAGGGATATGTCCGATATCGTCTATAACAGGAAGCAGCTCTTCAAAACGCAGTGCTTCATTGCCTATAAAAAAATTAACTTCACGGCTTCCGTCATCATTGCGTTTGGTTACTTTTGCTTTAAGGTTTGCATCGAAAAATATCTCTGTACCCTCTTTGACTTTTCCTCTTATGTAAACATTGATATCTACTGCGTTTAGTGGTCTGTTTATAAGCAGCTCAATTTTACCGCCACTTGCTTTATGGCCGAAAAGTCTGGCCTTTATAACCTTTGTATCATTAAATATAAGGGCGCACCCTTTGGGTATGAATTTTTCCAGATCATAAAAGTGGGCATGAGTGACAGTGTCACTCTCACGCTCATAAACTAAAAGTTTTGCATGGTCACGCGGTGAAGCAGGGTAGTTTGCTATAAGTTCACTGGGGAGTTTAAAATCATAGCTATTTGTGAGTAACTCTTTGTTACTCACTTTTTTTCTCATTGTCTACAAGTTCATCATAGCCTTCATGGTGTTTTACCTGTAGAGTACTTTTATCTTCTTCATCCTCTTTCTCCTCATTCTCTTCATCCTCTTCATTTTCTTCTTCTTCAAGAGGTGCGGCAGGGTTTACCATTTTTACTATTAAAATAGATATACCGTAAAGGATGACAAGTGGACCGGCCATAAGAAGTTGTGTTAAAACATCCGGAGGAGTCAGTAGTGCAGCTACTATAAAGATGATAACGATGGCATATTTGAAAAACGCTGCCATCTGTCTGTCATCAACAAGCCCTAGAAGTGCCAGAAAGTACGCAAATACAGGAAGTTCAAACGCAAGACCAAAACCAAACATAATCTTGGTGAAAAATCCTACATAATCTTCAATGTTTATGAGCGGAGTAAATTTGAAACTACCAAAGGTGATGAGAAAATCAAAACCAAAAGGGGTAACAACATAGTAGGCAAAAAGGACACCCACTGCAAACATAATGGTTCCCCCAAAGATAAAAGGAATGATCATCTTCTTTTCGTTTGCGTAGAGACCCGGTGCTATAAAGAACCAGATTTGTGAGAGTATGATGGGAAGAGCACCTAAAAGAGCGGCAAAAAATGAAACTTTAAGTGCCACGAAAAATGCCCCTCCGACCTGTGAAGTAGTTACCATTCCATCTGCGGCGTGGACAGATTTTTTACCTACTTCAATGAGAGCTTGATTGAGTGGCTCTACCATCCAGTTAAGAAGCGGTTCGTGAAAATAGAACATTACAAAAAACATAACAATTAAACTGCCGGCTGCAATTGCCAGCCTTTTCCTAAGCTCTGCGAGGTGTGGTTTTAATTCATCAAACATCTATATTGTCTTCTTTTTTAGGAGTTTTGTTCTTTTTCTTAAAGGTAACCTCTTGAGGCTCTTGTGGAGTCTCTTTTTTTGGAGTCTCCTCTTCTTGTGGTTCATCATCTTTTAGCAGATCATCAGCGTAGCTGTTTAAAGATGCAGTTGCCTGTGCAGGAATGTCTGCTGCTCTGTTTACCTTCTCAGAGGCTTTGAGTAGCTCCTGCTTGTACGCAAGTGCTTCTTTTTTTATATCAGAGATATGCATCTCATCTTCTATGGAATCTTTGACGCTCCCAATCGTGTTTTTGACATTTCTGAAAAATTTAGCAATCTCTATCATCGTACTAGGAAGCTTGTCCGGACCTAGAAAAAGGATAGCTATAACTGCTATGAGAAGTATCTCAGTGAAACCCATACCAAACATGTTACGCCTTTATAAAAATTATCATTTTCGAGATTTTATCTAAAGTATGATTAAAAAATCTTCAAGAAGTTAAATAGAGTGCAATCTCATCTGCTAAAAGATACTCAAAATTATACAAAATTCCATCTTTGAGGAAGAGTTTTTCCTCTTCGACCAAGATAAAAGCTTTGCGTTTTTCCTCATCAGTCAACACTTCACTTGTAACACCGACACAAGAACGAAAGCCTAAAAAGATTTTTTCAAGCCTTTGGTCTTCTTGTGTAAGGCTCTCTTCTTTTATATTTAACGGGTTTTTAATGAACTCTTCAATGATAGGAGTAGGATAAAATCTTGTTGTATCAAGTTTTCCGACAGCACCAGCGCCTACACCCATATAATCTTTGTATCGCCAGTATCCAAGGTTATGTATTGATTGGTAAGTTCCAAAATTACTTATTTCATATTGCTCAAAACCATGTTTTTTTATCTCATTGAAAATCCACTTAGTGATTTCAAGCTCTTCGCTTGACATCTCAGGACGTGATGCAAACGCAGTACCCTCTTCAATAGTAAGGGCATAGGCGCTTAGATGGTTGATGGGAAGGCTAAACGCAGTGCTGATGTCCTCTTGTAAAAGTGCTTTTGTATCTCCCCGTGTTGCATAGATCAAATCAAGAGAGAGATTCTTGTAGCCGATTCTGGCTGCGTTTAAGAGCGCTTCTTTCGCCATTTGTGGAGTGTGTGCACGGTTAAGTAGTTTTAACTTCTGTGCATTAAAACTTTGTACTCCAAAACTGATGCGGTTGACCCCTAGTTTTTTCATCCCCTCAAGCCACTCATAAGTAGCACTGTTTGGGTTTGCTTCACTTGTGATTTCAGCATCTTGCTGCAGATATGCTTCAAGCAGTTCAAAAATAGGTTGATAGAGTGCCGGAGATACGGTAGAAGGAGTTCCTCCTCCTATAAAAATTGTTTCAATGGAGTCTGTTTTTGCATTAAACCGTTTTAGTTCATGTTGAAGCTGTTTAAAAAGAGCGTGCATATACTCCTCTTTTAGATGAAACTTGTCAACATAGGAGTTAAAAGCACAGTATGAACATTTAGAATCGCAAAATGGGATATGAATATATAGTAGCATTTTGAAAGTATATCTAATTTAAGTAGCTACTTAAAAGCTTTTTAGTATAATTCGCGCAATTATAAACTAGGTATACATTATGAGTAATACACAGAAATACCGCCCAAATGTGGCAATGATAATTGTTTCAGATAACTATCCGCAAAAAAAAGAGATTTTTATCGCACAAAGAAATGATTTGACAGATATATGGCAGTTTCCTCAAGGTGGGATAGATGAGGGTGAAGAGGTTAAAGATGCTCTTTTTCGTGAGATGGAAGAGGAGATAGGGACACGTTCTGCAGAGATAATCGCAGAGTATCCGGAGTGGATATCATATGATTTTCCACCAAAAATTTTAAAAAAGATGAAACCCTACAAGGGACAGATACAAAAATACTTTTTGATGAAACTTGCCAAAGATGCAAAGATTAAACTCGATACAAAGCATCCTGAATTTTCAAATTATAAGTTTGTAACTGTGGATGATGTTTTAAATTTAACAGCACATTTTAAAAAACCGGTCTATGAACAGGTTGTAAAATATTTTGTAAAGGAGGGACTGTTATAGATGTTGATAGTTCAAAAATTCGGCGGAACAAGTGTTGGTGACTTGGAACGTATCCAAAATGTTGCCAATCGTGTAGCAAAAACAAAAAAAGAGGGAAATGACGTAGTAGTCGTAGTCTCTGCAATGAGCGGAGAGACAAACAAGCTTGTTGGATATGCCGAACACTTTTCAAAGACTCCTTCAAGAGCGGATATGGATATGCTTTTAAGTTCAGGAGAGAGAGTTACTGCGTCACTGCTCTCTATTGCTTTGCAGGAGATGGGTGTTGATGCCGCTGCAATGAGTGGAAGAAAAGCAGGGATAGTAACAGATAGTATCCACACAAAAGCGCGTATTGAAGATATTAACCCGCAAAATATGACGGATATGCTAAAAGAGGGCAAAGTCGTTGTTGTCGCAGGTTTTCAGGGAGTAGATGCAAAAGGAAATGTTACGACACTCGGTCGTGGGGGAAGTGACTTGAGTGCAGTTGCAATTGCAGGTGCTTTAGGGGCTGATTTGTGTGAGATATATACCGATGTTAACGGAATCTATACTACAGATCCGCGTATCGAGCCAAAAGCAAAAAAACTTGATAAAATCTCTTATGATGAGATGCTTGAGTTCGCAAGTCTTGGAGCTAAGGTTTTACAAAACCGCTCTGTTGAGATGGCAAAAAAACTTAATGTAAATTTAGTAACAAGAAGCAGCTTTTCAGATGAAGAGGGAACATTAATTACAAAGGAAGAAAATATTATGGAAAAACCATTAGTTAGTGGAATAGCATTAGACAGAAATCAAGCTCGTGTATCTCTATGTGGTGTAAAAGACAGACCTGGCATAGCATCAGATATTTTTAACCGTCTTGCAGATGCTGATGTGAATGTTGATATGATAATCCAAAATAAAGCAGTAGATGATACAACGAATATCGACTTTACTGTCCCTGTTGGTGAGCTCAGTGATGCAAAATCTGTTGTTGATGCATTTGTAAAAAACGGAGAGATCCAGTCTGATTCTTACAATGAAGATATCTGTAAAGTCTCTGTTGTGGGTGTAGGAATGAAATCACACGCAGGTGTTGCAGCAAAAGCCTTTTCTGTAATGGCAAAAGAGAACATTAACATCAATATGATTTCAACTTCTGAGATTAAAATCTCTATGGTAATAGATGAAAAATATGCAGAGTTGGCAGTAAGAAGCCTGCATGATGCATATGAGTTGGAAAAATAAGAACTGATATGCCGGATTTTGCACAGTGGAGCTTGGATGCGATACGGGAAGAGGGTGGTAGTCTCTCATGGCTTGAAGAGTATCGTTTTGAATGGTCAAAAACTACTGCGTTTGCCCTGAGTCAAATTCTGAACGGCAAAACTGTTATTCTTATTACCGATGAGAAGCGAAAATGGCTTGAACACTATATCCTTACATCAATAAACAGCATTGCACTGGATAGACCGCTTGTCCCTGTTGTAAGTATTGACAGCCTCTATGCACATTATAATAATCTTAGCGGCGGAGAGATGATAGATTTCGTAGAAGATATGATTTCTCAATCTTATAAAGATGACTACTTTTTCTGGTATATCGGTAAAGGTGAAGACAAACGCAGCGATATTGCCAAAAGAAAAGATGAGAGTTACTTTTGGCTCTTTGATGAAGATTTTAATAATGCTTTTACACTCAAGTCCTACGATACATCTTTGGATATAAAACTCCTACAGCTCTTTAAACTTTTTAACGCTTCCCTTAATGCAACAATGTTTGGAGAAGTTGATGCAAGCTCATGACATCGATCAGAATGTTCCCATAAAGGGACATATCCTCATCGCCAGTGATATTGAAGAAGAGCTGCAAAATTTGCAGGAGAAGCTCTCAATTTTTCGTGTTGTAACATTTTTGGAAGATAACTTCAAAATAGAACATGCAAAACTGGTAACGGCAGAAGCCTACATCAGCGAAACAGATACAAAGTACATCATCATAGCGGCAAAAGAGTTTACAGATGTTGCTCAAAATTCACTCTTGAAACTCTTAGAAGAGCCTCCTAGAAATATTGAATTTATCATTATCTCTCCTACAAAATCAAATCTACTTGTAACTGTACGTTCGCGCTTACCGATATTTCAAAGTGATACCTTCTCAAATGTAAAAAGATTAGATATCAATCTTGCAAAAATTGACTACAAAGAGGTGTTTGAGTTCTTAAAAAGCAATGCCAGAATCTCTAAAAATGAGGCAAAATCACTTGTAGAAGCACTCTTTTACAGAGCAACAGTCGTGGAGAAACTTATATTAAATGAAAATCAACTTGAAATTTTCGACAAAGCCTACAGGCTACTTGATTTAAACGCAAGAGCACAGAGTGTATTGGCTATGCTTGTTATGAGTTTTGCAAGGGAGCGGTAGTGATAGTAGAGGCACTCTCAAATGAGATAGATATTAAAAAATATCTAAAAGAGCTTGGTGTTGATAGCGGGGGAGTAAATATTCTTGCTTCAAAAGCAAAAACACATCTTATATCTATTAAAGACCTGCATGTTGGCGGAGCAAATATCCTAAAGCAGGATGCACTCTCCGTCGGTGCCGATTTGGCAGTTCCAAGAGGAACTGTTGTCGCTGCTCAAAAGAGGGTAGATACACTTTTAATAGCAACGACAAAAGAGCTTGAGACTCTTGCAAGAAAAGAGCTTGCGCAGCCTTTTGGTCTGAAAGATTTAGCTGCCAAACTCAAAAAAATAGCAAAACTGAAAAAGAGTGTTTCATCTCAAATTATGGGTGTTATCAATGCTAACGATGACAGTTTCTTCACTGGCAGCCGATTTAAAGAGAGTGATGCGATAGCTTCCATAGAGAAGATGATAGAAGAGGGTGCGGATATTATAGACATAGGCGCTGTCTCCTCTCGTCCAAATGCAGCGGTAGTGAGTGCAGAGGAAGAGCTTAAAAGAGTAAAACCGATTTTAGAGAGTATTAAAACAAACAAACTTTTCCAAAAGGTAAAGCTGAGTATTGACTCTTATGAACCCATTGTTATTTCTGCAGCTTTGGAGGCTGGTTTTAGTATTGTCAACGACATAACAGGACTTGCAAATGATGAAGTTTGTAGATTGTGTGCTAGTTATCAGGCAACAGCTGTCATTATGCATATGCAAGGAACTCCTCAAACGATGCAGGAGAATCCAGTCTACAATAATATTTTAACGGAAGTATATGAGTTTTTACAAAGTCGTACTCAAAAGGCGGAATCTTTTGGTATTAAAGATATAGTTCTTGATGTGGGCATTGGTTTTGGAAAAACATTGCAAGACAACCTGCTGCTCATTAAACATCTTGAACATTTTATGACACAAGAAAAACCACTGCTTATCGGTGCTTCAAGAAAGTCCATGATTGACAAGATTTCACCTGCGGCAGTTGAAGAGAGACTGCCAGGAACACTGGCACTACACCTTGAAGCACTGCGCAATGGAGCTTCAATCTTGCGTGTGCATGATGTAGCTGAACATGTTCAGGCAGTGAAGGTTTTTAAAGCATTATCCCTTTAATGGTAAAAAAGAGCATAGCAGCCAAAACTGCAGCAGCAGGAACGGTAATTAGCCAGGCTGCAACTATTTTTTTGATAGCATCACGTTTGACATACTGGACTTTTCTCACTCTTTTGATATGTTTCTTCGTTGATTTGACGAGTTTCTCCTCATCCTCAACCACTTTAAAAAGTTCTACAATATTTCTATAATCTTCTGCTGTTTTATCACTCTTGTTCTCTAGTTTTTTGAGCTCTGTTTTATAAGATTGAAGTTTCGCTTTTTCATCTTCAAGTAAGACTCTGTCTTCTTCGATGGTTGGTGTTTTTTCTGTAAGGTGCAGATACTCTCGTAAAAATCCGACTCCAAAAACTCCACCTATGGCGATATGGGTTGAACTTACCGGAAGACCAAGCTGTGAAGCGATGATTACAGTAATAGAAGCTGCCATAGCAATGGAAAAAGCCCGTATCTGATCAAGCTCGGTAATTTCAGAACCTACTGTTTTGATAAGTTTTGGACCATAGAGTGCAAGCCCGATTGCGATACCCAAACCACCCACAGCCATTACCCATATAGGAATACTGGCTTTAGAAGATATCCCGCCGTTTACTACTGCATCATTGATGGCAGCCAGAGGACCGACTGCGTTTGCAACATCATTTGCACCGTGAGCAAAACTCAGTAGTGCTGCAGCAAAGACAAGAGGAATGGTAAAGAGTGTGTTAACGGAAGCTTTTGAGTTCTCTAAAGTTGCCGTATTTGTGTGCAGTCTTCTTTTTACAACAACATAGATAAAAACAGCTGCTACAAAACCCAAGGTAAGTGCCGTTAAAAAGCTTGGCTTTTTACTCATCTCTATGGAGACCAGAGGAATGAAGTTTAGGACTTCTACAACTTGCGGCCAGATTTTTTTCAGACCTTTGAGTGTCAAGTATGTTACAAATGCCCAAGACATAAGTGCAACAAAAACAGGCACGTATGTTTTTGCTGCATGAACCTTGTCCTCTTTAAATACAATACTCTTTTTTATCGCATATAAAAATGCTGCTGCGATTATGCCGCCTAGAAGAGGTGAGATGACCCATGATGCTGCGATTTTTGCCATTGTTGACCAAGAGACAATGTTAAAACCTGCAGCTGCAATTCCTGCACCCATAACACCTCCAACGATAGAGTGTGTTGTAGAGACAGGTGCTTTCATGGCTGTTGCGAAGTTCAGCCAGAGAGCAGCAGCTAAAAGTGCAGCCATCATAGCCCAGATAAACGCATCGGCATTACCGCCAAACGCAGCAATATCGATGATGCCTTTTTTAATCGTTTTAACAACTTCCCCACCTGCAATGAGTGCGCCACTTGCTTCAAATACAGCTGCCACTATGATAGCCATACTCATAGTCATTGCTTTAGAACCAACAGCAGGACCGACATTGTTTGCTACATCATTGGCACCAATATTCATAGCCATATAAGCACCGATAAGTGCTGCCACAGCTAGAAAGAGGTTGTTTGTAAGCTCACCGTTACTCAAAAAACTGTAGGTCAAAACCCCGATCATAAAAAAGAGTGCCAGACCAAGTCTGGCAAAATCTGTCCCGCTTTTTTTAAGTGCTTCTTTTTCTAATTTTTTAAAAGTTTCAATTTCCATTATTTACTCTTAATGTATGCTTTGCGTATCTCTTGTCTCTCAAGCGGTCTGTCTCCACCGCTTCTTCCCATTGTCGCAACATCATTGAGTTTGAAAACTGTTTTCATAGAGTCTTGACCTACTACTTTTCCAAAGATTGTGTAGCCTCCGTTGAGCCAAGGGGCAGGAGCTGTTGTGATAAAGAACTGGCTTCCGTTTGTATTTGGACCACGGTTTGCCATTGCCAAGATACCCGGCTTGTCAAAAACAAGGTTAGCACCAAATTCATCTTTAAAATCTTTATGCCAGATACTCTCTCCGCCACGACCGCTCTCGGTAGGATCTCCGCCTTGAATCATAAAGTTGTGGATTATTCGGTGAAACGCAATACCGTTGTAGTAGCCCTCTTTTACATGAGTAGTGAAATTTTCTACTGCCATTGGGGCAACTTCAGCAAAAAGTTCAAGTTCTATTTTTCCCTGATTTGTCTCCAAAACTACATGTGGATTTGCATCTTTTGCAAAAAGTGATATGTTAAAAAGCACCAATAGTGCTAATAAAATTTTTCTCATTTTAGTTCTCCTCTTCAAAATCTAAACAGACAGAATTTATGCAGTATCTAAGTCCCGTTGGTTCTGGGCCATCAGGAAACAGGTGCCCAAGGTGTGCATCACAGTTGCTGCATCTCACCTCTGTGCGTATCATACCGTGAGAGATATCTTTTATCTCTGTGATAGCATCTTCAACTGCTTCGTAATAGCTTGGCCATCCTGTTCCTGAGTCGAATTTTGCAGTTGATTCAAATAGGGGTGCACCGCAGCATTTGCATCTGTAGAGACCACTCTCTTTGTTGTTGTAGTATTTACCGGAAAAAGGAGCTTCTGTTCCATTTTGGCGACAAACATAAAACTCTTCAGGTGAGAGCTCTTCTTTCCACTCTTGTTCACTTTTTGTTATTTTCATATTTTTCCTTTAGTTGTTGTATGGTCTGTGAATCTTCTTCATAGAGAATATGTACAGACTCCTCTGCATGGTTAATCGCATACTCCACTTCATCTATTGAAGCGTTCTCAACATCCAAAAGTAGTACACTTTTATAGAGAACTTCATTGAGATCTTTATAACTTGCGAGTTTAAGAGTATCAAGCTCTTGAAAAGCAAGCGAGATATTACTATCTAATAGCTTTGCTTCATCTTCAATAAAAAATTTCAAATCATCTTTTAGTTTTTCTCTGTTTACGTTGTCTGAGACAAGGAGTATCTCTTCTGCTCTGTTTTGCTTTAAGAGTTGTGCAGTGAGCTGAAGTGCTTTTGCATGCGGGTTGGTTTTATAAAAGAGAGTATTTTTTCTCTTTTGAAGATAACTTTCACTGAAGGAGAGGGAAGCTTCATCATCTAGAGAGTTACATACAACAAGGGTATCTCTTTGTCGTGAGGCTTTTAATGAACTGATAAACTCTCTATCCATGAGATTCGCATCGTCACAAAGTACAATATCAGCTGCAGAGAGCTCTTTTTTGACTGTTTTGTTCTCTAGTTCGAGCGGTGTGAGGATATCTACACTTAAAATATCAAACTCAACAATAGCATGTTCAATAATCTCTAGGAGCTGTCTGTGGAGTATATCTTTTGCAAGTTTTGTAGGCTTTATAATGACAACTTTTAAAGAGGGGTTTTTTAGTATTTCAAAAATTGCTTTGAGTAAAAGGGTAGAGCTCATACCGCTTTTTGGCGATGAGTGAATTGTTGTGAAACCTTTTAGCTCTTTGTCTATAAACTCTTTTTGCTGCTGATTGGCTAAAAAAAGTTCATTTTTCTTGTCAAGCAGGGTATATTGGGTGAGGAGTGTACCCATGATTTTTTCTGTACTTCCATAGGAGTGGCTGCTCTCTTTTTCATTGTGAAGTTTTTGCAGTATTTGTGATGCATCTAAGTTATTAAAGATGATTTTCTCTTCAAAAAGCACGTTTTTTAATGACTTATCTAAATTCTGATATTGGTGAGAACTTAGATGAGTCATTATCAGATAGTTGTGGATGGGAATATCACTGGTATGGATGATTTCATCAAGCTTTTTGGTGATGCCTTCATGCATAGTATTGAAGCTGAGGGTATCTTCTGCATGCTCTGTTTTGTTGCTCTGCGTGAGTGTTGCATCTTTTAAATCATCATAAGACCATTTTTTTATCTCAAAAAGATAGAGACCTCTGTACTCATCATACAGTATCAGGGGTATAGAGTAGCTGCGTTTATGATGAAAGATATCTACGGAGTCGTAAATGATAAGGTTTGTATGATCTCTTAGAGAGTAGATTTTATCAAGGATAAGATTTTTTTCCTCTTGTTTTATAGATGACTTATGAAAAAGTGAAGAGAAAAATTTTTTATTCATTATTTGGAAGAGGTAC
>Ga0256836_1001243_pt1 | contig 11553 bp, 12 predicted proteins | sample 4561380metaG_FD_185974 | JGI IMG/M metagenome (GOLD analysis project Ga0256836, IMG submission 185974) | Hydrothermal vent microbial communities from Guaymas Basin, Mexico - 4561-380 | ecosystem: Environmental > Aquatic > Marine > Hydrothermal vents | place: Mexico: Guaymas Basin | collected...
GTGATGAATTTGGTCGTTATTTATTTATAGCTTCACAAGGTAGTGACCTTATGGGTGTAGTAGATTTTAAAACTAAATCATTAGTTTCTAAAGTTTATACAGGTCCAGGTTCTAAACCACATCCAGGTCAAGGTTCATCTTGGTATAATGAAAAATATGGTCAGCTTTTTGCTACAAACAGCATGAATGTTGGTAATGTAGTTATCTGGGACAAAAACTGGAATGTTGTTAAAAATGTAAGAACTGCTGGTGGTGGTTTATTTGTTGGTACAAGTGAACATACTCCATTTATTTGGTCTGATAATGTTATTGGTGGACCTGCAAACTGGAATAAAGTACACTTAATCAACAAACAAACTCTTGAAGTTGATAGAATTATAGAAGTTGGTACTAAAAAAGGTACAGTAAAAGACCCTGTAACTCATAGGACTTTATATAGTTGGAAAGTGCCTACAGTTAAAGATAAAAAAGGCAATGCTGTAATTCCTCGTATTTTACATGCAGAACCTGCTAATCATGGTCATTGGACAATGATTTCTGAGTGGAATGCTGGTCGTATCGGTATTTACGAAGCAAAAACTGGTAAATTTGTTAAATACATCAAAGGTTTAACAACTCCAACTTTTACTTACTCTATTGAGCATAGACAAACTATTCCTGGTGCTTAGGCATCTTTTCTCCCCTTTTTTCTTTTTTGGGGAGATTATCTCTACAAGATATTTAATATAAAACAGTTAAATTGGTAAAATTTTGTTACAATATACTCATAAAAAAAAGAGGGATTTATGAATAGATTTTTTTTATATTTTTTTTTGATGTCATCAGTGTCTTATGCTCAAGCATTAGATGGTAAAAAAGTATTTGAAACATACTGCTGGGGATGCCATCATCAAAGTGCTACTGCATTTGGTCCATCCTTTTCACAGATAGCTTCAAAAAGAAATAAAGATGAAATAAAAGCTTATATAATTTCACCAAAATCAATGTATAAGTCTTTTGGTTATAAAAGAACAGTTATGACTCAACTTCATCTAAATGATGATGAATTAGAAGCTATATCTAACTTTGTACTAAAACAAAAAGGAAAATAATGTTTAGACTGTCTAATCTTATATCTTCTGTTGTAGAAGATAAAAAAGAGCGTTCTCTTGATGGTAGTATAGCTATTTGGAATTTTACAAATAGATGTAATCTATCGTGTCTTCATTGTTATTCTAAATCTACACTAGATGAAGTAGATACACTAACAACACCACAAATAAAAAAGACTATACTCCAAATGAAAGAAAATGGGATAAAATTTATTATATTTTCAGGTGGAGAACCATTAACTAGAAAAGATTTATTTGAAATAGCAGAGTTTTGTAAAGAAAATAAGATTATTACATATCTTTCAAGTAACGGTTTATATTTTACAAAATCAAACATTAAGAAAATAACCGATACTTTTAACTATGTTGGTGTTAGTATAGATGGAGATGAGCAAACTCATGATTATTTTCGTGGGTTAAAAGGTGCATTTAAAGAAACTCTAAAAGCTGTACTTTTAGCTAATGAAAGTGATTCCAAAGTTGGGATTAGATTTACTATGACAAAAGATACTATAGGGTCATTAAAGTATATGTTTGATTTAGTAGAACAATATAATATACCAAAAATATATGTATCACATCTTGTTTATTCAGGTCGTGGGCTAGACAATCTTAAAATGGATTTAACAAAAGAACAAAGAAGGGAAGCTGTAGAGTTTATACTTGATAAAGCTTTCGAGTATTATGAAACAAACCGTGATATAGAGATAGTAACTGGTAATATGGAAATGGATGCTGTATTATTTTTAAATAAATTTGCATCAAAATACCCCCATCTAACAGATAAGATGCATAAAAGGCTTGTAAAATGGGGTGGTAACTCAGCAGGTAGAAAACTTTTAAATATAAATAGTGAGGGTGATGTAAGACCAGACCCATTTTTTCCACTTACTATTGGGAATATGATAGAACAAGATTTTGATGAAATTTGGCAAAAAGGGGAACTTTTAGATAGTCTAAGAATCCACCCAAGAAAACAGATAACAGGAATTTGTTCAGAGTGTAAACAGATAGATATATGTAACGGTGGTTCTCGTGCAAGAGCTTATGCTATTAGTGGAGATTTATGGGCAGAAGACCCATCATGTTATTTGACAAAAGATGAAAGAGAGAATATATAATGATAAAAAGAGTATTTTTAAGTATAAGTTTAATAGTTACTTTTTGTAGTCAATTAAATGCAAATAGTGAGAAAATTTTTGTAGTTGAGAGAGAAAATAGTTCTTTAGCAGTTATCTCAAATGATTTACCAAAATCACATATGATAAATATGCACAATATGAACCATGGTGTTGTTAAGTTTTACAAAAATGATGGTTACCTTATAAGTCGTGATGGATATATTGTAAAATTTGATCCAAAAACAGAAAAAAAACTAAGAGAATACAAAACAAGTAAAAGTGCTATAGGTTTTGTTGTAGATGAAAACTATGTAGCTGTTGCAAACTATGATGATAAAAGTGTAGATATTTTAGACAGAGATTTAAACTCTATTAAGAAATTTGTAACTAACTCTAAAAATGTTGGTATAAAAATATATAAAAATTATCTTATTTTTGCTCAAATGGACAATGATAAAATAACTATATTAAAAGATGAAAATTTAGGAAAAGGTCTTCCAAAATTTAAAATTTACAAAGAGTTTGAAAATGTTGGGGTTATGCCATTTGATGCTATGATTAAAAATAACCTATATATAGTTGGTTTTTTTCAAAGTAAATTTTTTGGTGTAGTTGATTTAGACATTATGAAATACAAAAAGATAGATATTTTATTAGAAGACAGAAAACCTGTTCTTAAAGTTCCACATTTTGGTTTTTGGTCTATAGGAAAAGAAAAGGTATTTATACCTGCTGTTGGAGATAATAAAGTTTTAGTTTATACTCCAGATTTTAAATTTATACAAAATATAGAGACGGAGGGTTTACCTGTTTTTACATCCCTTTCTCCTGATAAAAACTATCTTTGTGTAACTTTTAGTGGTAAAAAATTTCCAGTTATCCAAATCATAGATACAAAAACTCTAAAGATAATTAAAAAGTTTGAATTTGATGGAAAAGTGTTGCATGTTCGTTGGTCAAGTATATATCCTAAACTTTATGTATCTGTAAATGATGCAAATAAAGTTGTAGTGATAAACACAAAACATTGGTATCTGCAAAAAGAGATATTTCAAATAAATAAACCATCAGGCATATTTATTTTTAAAGGGATTGAATAATGGGAAAAGTTTATTTAACTGGTGCTGGTCCAGGGGATATAGAGCTTTTAACTATGAAAGCTCATAGAGTTATACAAGAAGCAGATGTTATTATATATGACCGTTTAGCAAATCCCGATATGCTAAAAATAGCTAAAAATGGATGTGAATTTGTTTATGTTGGAAAAGAGGATGGTAGACATACTTTACCTCAAGATGAGATAAATGAAGTTATCTATCAAAATGCACTGAAATATAATGTTGTTGTTCGCTTAAAAGGTGGTGACCCATTTGTTTTTGGTCGTGGTGGTGAAGAGGGAAGTTACCTTTTTGATAGAGATATAAAGTTTGAGATTATTCCAGGGATTACATCTGCTATAAGTGTACCTGCTTATGCAGGAATACCAGTTACCCATCGTGGAGTAGCAGTTAGTTTTAGAGTTGTGACAGGTCACGAATCACCAAATAAAAAAGAGTCTCAAATACCATGGGATAATTTTAAAACAAACGATACTATCATATTTTTAATGGGTCTTCACAACCTATCTAAAATATCATCAAAACTTATAGAAATTGGAAAACCTAAAAATTACCCATGTGCTGTTATATCAAAAGGTACAACAAAAGAACAAAATGTAGTTATTGGTACATTAGAAGATATAGTTGAGAAATCAAAAGGTGTTCCAACTCCTGCACTTATCGTTGTAGGTGAAGTTGTAAACCTTAGAAAACAGTTAGATTGGTTTGCTAATACTTAGAAAGATTGTAACTATCCCAAAGATTTTTAGCATCTAAATTGCCATTGTCAATAGCTACTTTAGCATTGGTTTTGGCATCTTTAAAAATACCTTTTTCTACATATATCTCAGCTAGTAAATAGTTTGCTTCTATATCACCATTTTTTGCATTTATTTTTAACCATTCTATTGCTTTATCAAACTTTAAAAGTTGCATATAAATTCTTCCAACATTGTCTATGGATTTTTTATATCCATCTTTAGCAGAACTCTCAAGAAGTTTTGCACACATAGATATATTTTGGTCAATCCCATCACCCATATAGTACATTAATGCAAGATTATATGAAGCTTCTGCATGGTTATTTTGAGAAGCTTTTTTTAGATAATAAAAAGCTTGTATTTTATCTTTTTTTATTCCTAAAAGATAATTCATACCTTTTTTAAAATCATCATTACTATTTGCATAACCAAGAGATATGACTAAAAATAACACAACTAAAGATTTCATGAGTAAGTCCTTGTAAATTAACGCTTATTTTAAAGTAATTTTATGTTATTTATTATATCATATATAACACTACTTTAAGAGGAATAGATTATGAAAAAGATTTTAAAAATAGGTTTAATTGGATGTGTAGCTAGTATATTAATGAGTGGCTGTGCTAATAACTATTTAAATAGTAACAATTCTTATGATGTTAAAAGTGATGAGTATATTTATATAAAAAAAGATTTTTCAGCTTCTAATATACAACATATTATTATGGATATAGGTACAAAAAATGGTTGGAGAATGACTGAATTTAAATCAAATGAGATAATAGCTGAAAATAAATCAGATGCAAATTTAGAAGCGATAAGTATTCATTTTACAAATAAATACTTTTTTACAAGACCTAAGAATGATGATTTAGAAGAAATTATCGAAAATGCACTTCAAAACTAATGGACTTTTTTAAATATATACATGCAGTTGGAACAGGTGTTAAAGGTAATCGTGATTTAACTTTTGATGAAAGTATAGATATGATGACTCAAATACTAAAACAAAGTATTCCTAGTGAGCAAATATCTGCATTTTTACTAGGTTGGAGACTTAAACCTGAAACGGTAGATGAGTTTCGTGGTGCAGTTGAAGCTTGTGATAAATATATCAAAAAAATAGAAGTTTGTAACTCTATAGAATTAGGTTACCCTTTTGATGGTAAAGCTAAAAATCCTTATATATTCCCATTGGTCGCAAAGGTATTAGAATCTAAAAATTTAAATTTGGTACTTATTGGTGATGATAAACAACCAGCTAAGGATGGCATCACCATTAAAGAAATATCTCAAAATATGAAATTTGAATCAAATATACACTATTTTGATAGAGTTGATTTTTTTAAAGAGATGCATAACTTAACTGGTATTAGAAATAAACTTGGACTTAGGACAGCTTTTAATACCATAGAAAAATTACCACATGTTGCAAATAGTAAATATGCTATAACTGGAGTTTACCATAAACCTTATGTTCAAAAATATATAGATATATTTTCTCATAGATATGAAAGATTTGCTCTTATTCAGGGTAACGAGGGTACACCAGAGTTATTTTCTAAAGGGCGACTTTGGATAAGTGAAAAGAGTAATATAGATGAGTATATTATAGACCCTAAACACTATGGTATAGAGTATCAAAAATCATGGGATTGTATAACCTATGAAGAATCATTAGCTCAACTAAAAGACCCAAGTGATGAGTTTTTAAAACTAGCAAAATTAAATGGAGCTATATATCTTTTTGTAGTTAATCAAGCAAAAAGCATTGATGAAGCATTTGAGATGTTAGACTAAAGTTTTAAACTTTAGTCCAACTTAAGATATAATCCTGTGCTTTTTTATCAAGCATCTTCATCCTTTCTTTTCCTTTTGGTAATGTTTTTCTTAACCCTTTCATCTCTTTTAAAAACTCTGAGATATGCTCAGGAATAAGCATACTTAAGTATTTTCGTAGATGTTTTGCCATAGCAGGGGAACTACCAGAAGTGGAAACTGCTATAGTTAAATCACCTTTTTTTATATAAGATGGAAAAATAAAATCGCAATAATCAACTGAATCTACAGAGTTACATAAACAGTTATAATTTTTTGATTCTAAATATATCTCTTTTTGAAGATTTATATCATCAACAGCAACAACAACAATAGCAAAATCTTTAATATCACCGGAGTTATAACCACGACACTCATAACTAATGTTTTTTTCTTTTATTTTCGAGAGCATCTCATCTGAAAAATCTTTTGCTATTACATATATATCTTCTGTAAAATCTAGTAGATGGTCTAGTTTTTCATAAGCTATAAAACCACCACCAACTATAAGAATCTTTTTATTGTCTAATTTAAAAAAAGCAGGAAAATATGACATAATGGAATCCATTGTTTTAAGATATGTAATAATAACATATACAATTTAAAAAGTATTGATAAAAATCAATATTAATTTATATAAAGATAGATACAATCAGTATATAAAAAAAATAAAAAGTAGTTAAAATGACAAAAGAGATATTATCTAGGATTCAAAAGAAATTCCCATTAGTAGCAAAACCTTTTAAGGTTATAGCAGATGAACTAAACATATCAGAAGATGAGGTTTTACAAATTTTAAATGAACAAAAGCAAGAAAATATTATAAGACAAACATCAGCTATCTTCGATACAAAAAGGTTAGGTTATAAATCAAGTTTAGTGGCTTTTAAAATCGCTAATGATAAGATAGATAAAGCAGTAGATATAATTAACTCACACCCTGGAGTATCTCATAACTATGAGAGAAATCATCAGTTTAATATATGGTTTACTATGGCAGTAGCACCTGATTCTAAACTAGGATTAGATAAAACTATAGAGATTTTAGCAAACTTAACAGAGGCAGATGATTATATAATGCTACCAACATTAAAGTTATTTAAAATAAATGTTAAACTAAATACAACTGGTAAAGATGAGAAGAAAGAGAAGGTAAAAAAAGTTATACATAAAGATATAGAACTTAGTGAATTGCATCATAAAATAATACAAAAAATACAATATGATATAAAATTTGTTAGTGAACCTTTTTTAGATATTATAGAAGAATTAGATATTGATTATGATACTTTCTTTAAAATTTTAGATGAACTACAAGAGTCTGGTATGATGAGAAGATTTGCATCTATCTTAAATCATAGAAAAGCTGGTTTTAATGCAAATGCAATGGTTGTTTGGGATGTTGATGAAAAAGATGGTGAAAGTATAGGTGAGAGAGCTGCTAGTTTTAGTGCAGTAAGTCATTGTTACCTAAGACCAAAATACGAAAACTGGCCTTACAACCTTTTTACAATGGTTCACGGAAAAACAACAGATGAAACAAATGGCATCATAGAAGATATGTCAAAAGAGATACCATCTAAAAGTTATATGCCACTTTACTCATCAAGAGAGTTTAAAAAAGTTCGTATAGAGTACTTTACAAAATCTTTTAATGATTGGGAAACTACTCATATAAAATAGTTAAAGCTTCTTTATCTACAATGATGTAAGAATAATCTTCTTTTTTGACAAATCCTAGTTTAGTGAATCTTTTAAGAATCCTAGATAATGTTTCAGGAGTCATATGTAGATATTGAGATAATTGGTTGTTTTTCATCTCTAATGCATCTTGATTTTCGCATATATATTTAGCTACTCTTGCAGTTGAGTCTAGTACAATATTTAGATTTATTACATTATCAAGATATTTAATTTTATGAGTTAAAGATTTAAAAATAGCAAGTGCTATATCTTTATTACATAAAAACTTTTCTTTAAATTCTTTGAAATCTATCTCAAGGATAACACCATCTGTTTCAAAAGCTGAAGAAGCTGGATATGGAATAGATTCAAAAGTAGCCATCTCTGCAATAAAATTAATACCTTTAAATCTATGTAAAATTATCTCATTATTTTTAGGGTTTATTTTATATACTTTTACTGTACCATCTAAAATTATTATTAAATTTTTCGGTATCTCTTTTTCATAAAATAATATTTCATTTTTTGAAAAAACTCTTTTTTTTGATATAGCTATAAGAGATTTTATATCATGTTCATCTAGTTTATTGAAAAAGCTTACATTTTTCAAATCATTTATCGTTACAACCATATACTGAATCTTTGTAAATTTATTTAATTACTTTCATTTATAAAACCTAAGTGTTAGAAAACACTTAGATTAAGAATATTTTAGTAAAGTCCCATTATCTCAAATTGAACATACCAAATAGCGATCGATGCTAAATAACCTACTAAAATTGTCCATGAGTGTTTCATATGAGCACCAAAAGTATAGATACCATGTAAACGACCCATAACACCAACACCAGCAGCAGAACCAAAAGATATAAGAGAACCACCAACACCAGCAGTCATAGTAACTAGCATCCATTGGTCAACACCCATTTCTGGAGACGATTTAAGTATAGCACTCATAACTGGAACATTATCTACAACAGCAGATAAGAAACCAACACCAACATTGGCTACAGTTGGACCAGCTACTTCATAAACATCATGGATATATTCTAAGAAACCTAGAAAGTGTAAAGCACCAACAGCTGAAAGGATACCAAAAAAGAAAAGTAATGTATCGTTTTCAACTTTTTGCATATTTACATAGATATTAAAACCATTTTGTCCTGATTTATGAAGATGAACAGCATATAGTTTAAGTATAGCCATACCAAACATCATACCCCACATAGCTGGAAAATGGAAAAATTGATGACCTAAAACAGCCATAACAATAGTAAGAATACCAAGATAAACAACACCCATACCACCATCTAAAACTACTGGTTTTTTCTCAGTAGAAGCATCAAAAGGTGGTTGCCCAGATGGAACTGACATAGAAAGTAAAAATGCAGTGATTACCCAACCTACTATAGATGCAGGGAAAAGGAATAAAAAGTCAACAAATTCACCCTTACCAGCAGTCCAAGCCATAAGTGTAGTAATATCACCAAAAGGAGACCAAGCACCACCAGCATTTGCAGCTACTACTATGTTGATAGCACCTGGAACTAGGAATGCAATATTTTTCTTATCTATTGTAAATAGTACAGTAGAAAGTATAAGTGCTGTTGTTAAGTTATCTGCAACAGGTGAGATAAAAAATGCTAAAAGACCTGTAAGCCAAAAAAGCTTTTTATAAGTATAACCCTTAGATACAAGTTTATACTTCATAAGGTCAAATACACCTCTTTCTAGTAGTGTTTCTATAAATGTCATAGCAACAAGTAAAAAGAAGAAAATCTCTGCTATCTCTAGTATAAGATGCTCTAACTCATTATGTAGTGGGTCTGGATTTAAGCCATTTATGGCATAGTAAATACCAACTAACATAAACATAAAAGTACCTGCAAATAAAGCTGGTTTAGCTTTATTTACTTCCCATTTTTCCTCTGTCGCTATAAAATAATAAGCTATTACAAAAACTGCTAAACTTAACCAACCTACCCATGTAGTGGCAAGATTAACATCTGTTGCAGCATGACCTGCTACATTAACAACATTTTCAACTACTGAACTATGTTCCATTATTTCTCCTCTATCATTGTGTGTACTCCAACTGATTGTTCTCTTGCTAATGCACTAAGAACTATCTCTTTTGCTGTAAGTAAACGAAATTTTAGTAGTTTACCAATATTTTCATTTAAAAGAGCATTAATTTGACCTAATGCATCAGATAATCCATCTTTTGTTCTAACTATAGACACATTTTCCCACATAATACGGCGAAGTTCATTCTTTTTAGACTTATCATCTTTAAAACTCATCACTTCATCACTTACATCAAACTCTATAAACTCTTTTTTTTCTTTAGATTTTAAGATATCTTCTACTGCTTTTTTAGCAAAAACTAAACCCTCTAAAAGTGAATTTGAAGCAAGTCTATTTGCTCCATGTACTTTTGTAGATGCAACTTCTCCAACTGCATAAAGATTTTTTACAGTTGGAACTCTTCCATCTATATCACTTTTTATACCACCTATAGCATAATGAAAAGCTGGAGAGATAGGAACTTTTTGTTTAGGAACATTAAAACCTAAAGAGTTAAGATTTTTAAAAATATTTGGAAATCTTTGCTCAAAATATTGATATTCAAAATTTGAAAAATCAAGATAAACTTCAGAATTTGTTTTTTTCTTGTAGTCGTATATAGCTTTACTAACAATATCACGAGATGCTAATTCACCCCTTTTATCGTAGTCAAACAAAAATCTTTTGTTGTACTTATCAATTATAGTAGCACCTTCACCTCTTAATGCTTCTGTTAAAAGTTGTTTTTGCACACCCTCGTTACCTATATAAACAGTTGGATGAAACTGCATCATCTCCATTCTTTCTAACTCTATACCTTTTAAAACACAAAGCCCTTGCATATCTGCACTAATGCATGGTGCATTTGTATGGTACTCAAAGAGTGAACCAACTCCACCACTAGCGATGATAACATTATCTGCATAGATATTTCTACTCTCTCTATGGTCTAAAACTGTTACACCATAACACACACCATCTTTTATAAGTAAGTCAACAACTCTTGCATTTGTAAGCATCGGATGTTTGTTTTGAGATAGTAAAAAATGATGCATATAACGACCAGTAGCATCCCCACCTGCATGAAGAATCCTCTCGCAAGAGTGAGCAGCTTCTTTTGTATAGAGTAGTTTTCCATTTTCATCTTTATCAAACTCAAAACCATTAGCTATCAAATCTTCTATAACTTCTTTAGAGTTTGTACTAAGAGAATCAACAGCATCTTCACAACAAAGACCTGCTCCAGCTTCAAGTGTATCTTTTATATGTGATGGTATATCATCTTTATCACGAGCTAAAGCTACTCCACCTTGAGCATAAAAACTATTGCATTTAAAAGTTTCTCTTTTGTTGATAATAAGAACTTTTTTGTTTACAGGGAGATTCATAGCAGCATAAAGACCAGCTACACCAGCACCTATAATGATTACATCATATTTCATAATTTAAGAACTTTTCTTGATGATAAACTTTACATTTTCATCTGATTTTGGTGTAGAGTCTTCGTAATATGGGTTAGCTTTATATCCACATCCATTTAAACTGAACATTATAATAGCTATAATTAACAAAATTTTATTCAAAACAAACCTTATTTTTATATGGAATGGATAATAATACACAAAGCATTAAAAATGCTTTAAAAATTTAGATTATTTACTAATAGACTATTATAAAAAATGATATAGTAACTTAAATGCTAACAAGTAAAGTATGATACCCATAAGTTTTTTAATATGACTTTGCTCTAATTTAAAGTGCATAAGATAGTTACCAACATATCCACCTACAATAGAACTTAAAGCTACACAACTAAGAAGAACATAATCTATCTCTACAAAATTTATATATGTAAAAAATGACCCTAAAGTTGAAAATGGAACAACAAAACTAACAGATATTGCAACTTTTTTAG
>Ga0256836_1001246_pt1 | contig 11518 bp, 14 predicted proteins | sample 4561380metaG_FD_185974 | JGI IMG/M metagenome (GOLD analysis project Ga0256836, IMG submission 185974) | Hydrothermal vent microbial communities from Guaymas Basin, Mexico - 4561-380 | ecosystem: Environmental > Aquatic > Marine > Hydrothermal vents | place: Mexico: Guaymas Basin | collected...
CTGGATAATCGTATATTCTATATAACATTAATTAATAAGTTAGTTTAAAAAATAATATTTTTTATACAATTTGCTATTGACTAACTTAGTAAAAAGTTGTATAATACTTAGTGTAAAACATTAAAAACCAAAAGGAGCAAAAATGGAAAACTTCAAACCGTTATTTTTCAAAAAACTATACGGAACAGACCGCACAGGTGACATTATTAAAATGTTTAAAAGAGATATTGAAAAGGTAAAAAGTTACGTTGATGTCATTAAGCTATCAAAAAAGTATATGCCGTTTGTCTATCTTGGTAATTCGGAACACACTATATCAACCCGTTATTATGAGCTTAAAAAAGCCCTTGAAAACGCTAAAACGGCTAACAAATACAAAGAAAAATTAATTGATGTATTTTCAGCACCGAATGGATTTTATGAGGCTTATAATGAATTAAAAGAAAGCAAACAAATTGAAAAAATGGAGCAAAAAGAAACCATTGATTTTGACCTTGAAAAATTTAACGAAATTATACAATATCTTTACGATATGGGTATGGACGAAACATTGAGTAATTATCCTTATAAATTAGGTAGCAGACAAACACCGGAACAGATAAGAGCTTATTATTTAGCGACATACCTTGCATTGACTACGGGACGCCGTCTTACCGAAATTTTAAAAACAATGGAGTTAAGAAAATATAAAGACCATTTAAAAGTAAGAGGTATTTTAAAAAAGAAAAATGAGAGCAAAGACGAAAGTTACAATTTATTACCGCTTGATGATATTGAGAGAATTTTAAAAGCATATAAAGAACTTAGAAAGATTTTTGATGTAACTGATTTAACCGAAAGACAAGTTAATCAAAAACATAACAATAAATTCAATGAGTTTCTAAAAACAAAAATATTTCCAAATTCAGAGCTTACATTCCACGACCTTAGGAAAATCTACTTATTAAAAGCACACGAACTATACGGGAAAGACGAACCGCTTGAAACATTTGCGGAAAAAGCATTATTACACGATGTAAAACTTGACGCTAAATTTGTAACTCAAACAAGCCATTATCTAAATGCGAAAATCAAAAAAGATTAATCCCTCTCTTTTACGAGGGAAAAGAAAAAACGTTAATAAGTGCCAGACACTTAATTAAACATTTTTTTTGAGGGGGTTTATCTCCCCCTCCCGCTACAAACGGACTTTTCCGTTTTCTTTAAGCGGGAAAGGGAAGAAAATCACATTTTAACTGATTTAGCGATTACAGGTTCAATTATTATTATAGCAAAAAACGGGGGAAAAAGAAAAACAGATTATAAAAATCCTCCCAGCATTACTCCCAAGCCAATAGACACCAAAAAAGATAACCATATATAACCACCAAAAACCGCTACGGCCGTAAATATCGCTAAAAAAATAATAAAATACAAAATCGTTTTAAAAATTCTTCTTTTCATTTTTTTTATCCTCTAAGCAATTATAAACACACTGCCTGACAAACCCCGACGCCGACAAACCTCTTTTCTCGGCCATCTTTTTTACTTCTTCCCATTTATCTTCATCAAAACGAACATTAATTATTTTTTTAGAGCTTTTCATTAATCTCCTCCAATTTCTTTATAAGTTCATTCGCTAAAATCTCAAATTTACTAATAAAATCCTTAATATCGGCGTGTGCTTTTAATACTTGCTCGGCCTTTTCAGTTATTCTTTCTTCCATTTTAACCAATTCATAATATATAACTTCTTCTTGGCTAACAATTCCTTTTCCGGCCATTTTCTCTCCTTTTTTTATAATTCGTCATCGTCCTCGCTTGGAATTTCCTCCGCCTCTTTCTCAACTTTTTTTGAGGGTTTTTTCTCAACTTTTGAATTTTTCGGCTTTTCGTTTTTTTCTCCAAATTTTTCTTTAAAAGGACTTTTAGTTCCAGTTATTTTTTCAAAAACAAAATCCAAATCATCAACGGCCGTGTGACCCATTCTGTTTGCCATATCCATTTTAACATACGCCAATTTTTTGGCCGGTTCTTTCGTTTTTAAAATTTTTTCTTTATATGCGTTCAAATCCGGGTTATAAACATCTGCAAGCGTTTTTCTCATCAAGCCCAATTCATTAAACACTTTGTTTTTTCTTATAAAAAGCTCCGTATCAACGTTAAAACCAACGTTCTTTAACGCTTTTAAAAAAATATCAAATTCCTGTTCCACTCCATTTTCAACCGCATTAAATACAACTTTAATTTTTTCGTCCTCAATTCCTTTTTCTCTTAGGAACATAATCGTTTTAGCCGTATCTTCTTGGGCTTTGTCACTCGGTATTACCGGAACAACAAAATAATCAAATAACATCTCAATACCCGCAATTTTTTCAAGTTCTTGCCAAAACTGCTCTAACTTTGACGCTCCAATATCAAGGATAACGTCCTCATTCTCAATTACTTTAAGATACAATTCATCAAAATTATTATTAAATACCCAAACGTCATAATAACCGCTTTTTGAAAAATCTTTTGAGCTTTTATTTTGTCCCTCAACCTCAATGATTAACGGGTTGTTTAAACGTGGGGCGAAAAGCTCCCTCGTTATAGTCGATTTTCCGACACTCCCGCTTTGATTTAAAACACATACTTTCATTTTTTACCCTTTCAATAGTTTTTTATATTCTTTTAAATCTTCGATTAAAAGCGAACCGTCTTTTGATACAAAATTCTCGATTAATCCGTTCAACGCTTTTTCGGCCACATCTTCACCATAAAGCTCTTTTGTTTTTTTAATTTCAAAATCAATCGCATTTACCACAAATTCGCTAAAATCTTCATAAGAAACGCTTAAAACCGCATTAATATTAATAACAATTATTTTGAATAACACATACATTAAATACATAAAGAAAATTGTAAAGAAAATCAAAAACACAATAGAAAAAAACAACCATAACACCATACTAAGTCCCATACTCGCAAAAAAGGCTTTAATACCACCGCCATACATCAAAAACGACGTAGCCGTAACTGCCGTAACTTTTCCAACTATAAAACCTAACACATTTGAAAACGTATCAATTCCAATTGCTAATATAAACATAAATACAACCGCAAATATAATCGTTGAAATTATCTTAAACCCTCTGAAAAAATCAATTACGGCCTGAGTTCCGCTTAAATCCGCTACAACTGCGTCTTGCGAATTTGTTAAAAGCGATTTAACGTATCTCTCATAATTTTTAGACAAAACATCTACACCCAAGTTATTTCGGCCAAATATCCAAAAGATACTTAAACTTAATTTTTCAGTGAAAAGATAAAAACGATAATCAACGTTAATTATCATATTGAAGATTTGTAGCGGCAACGTTATTAACAAATAAAAAGCATAACGTATGCTTGCAAAAAAATCTTTTTTTATTCCCAATCTTTCATAAAACGGATTATCTTTCGGGTCTTTAAATATTTCAATAAACGTCTGTTTTAACACCGAAAATAATTGTCTTATACTTCCGTCTTCATATTTTTTACTCATTACCTTCCTCCCTTATTTTTTTAAAATTAAATTCAAAAAACCATAAGACAAAAGCTATTACCGCTACGCCATAAAACGCTTTTGGAAAATACGCACTTAAACCATTCAATAAAGCACCCAAAACAACTAAAAAAGCTACAACCTTATAAAGATACACCTCTTTTTTCGGTTTGCCTCCTGCGTCAATTCCGTCAAAAAGCAACTGTCTTATCGGTTCAATATATTTTTTATCCGTTTCATTTAAGTGACCCGCAAGCAACTTAACATATCCCGTTTCCGACCTCTCCACATCAAGCGGCCAATGGATTAACGCTACAAAACCTAAAATAACAAAACCGTCTAAAAAACGACTTAAAAACAAATTTTGTTTATAATCTAAAAAACTCAAATGTATTGTAAAAATATGCCCCATACTAATTGCGGCGATTACAAGTATTGTGACAAAAAGACTTGCATAAAAACTTAAAATACCTTTTGTTCCTCCCCGTTCATCTTTAAAATAAGAATAATAATCTTTTCCCGCTTGGATATCTTTTGCAAATTCAACCGGACTTGGCTTATGATTATTAATATCTGCAACTTTTAAGGCAGTTAAAATAGACTGCACCGCCTCTCTCGACCTCTGACGCACATTTGAAACATTATTAATATCTTTTATTTTGCTTTCAATATTCATATAAACTCCTTAAAAATTTGTATTTTGCAGGGGGGGGAAAGAAAGAAAATTAAAGATATTCGTCTTCCTCTTTTTCAAACTCCAAACGACAATTGTATTCGTTTTCTAAATCTAAAATTAATCTTGCTTTATCGCCTTTTTTTGTCTTAATCTCGATTTCACCCTTTTCGATTAACTCTTTTACCTGTTTTGGCTCGATTTTATACATTTTTGTATCTAAAAGTATTCTAAAATCGCAACTTCCCTCGTTTATCCATTCGCCATTTTCAGTTTTTGAAGGTTTATAATTTTCACAATAAACCATCTTCTCTTTTTTTACTTTTAAGTTTCCTGCTTTACATTTCGGACACTGTGTTGCCATATTAACTCCTTTTTTTAAATTTAAAAATTTTATCACTTAACAAACTATAACCAAAATCAGTTAAAATCGCCTGTTCTTTTATACAACACCTTAACTCTGCAACGAAATTATGCTTTGCAAAATAATTATACATATTTTGCAAACGTTCATTTTCCGAATTTTTCAAAAACTCATCTATGCCATAATCCCGAATATCAATTAAATACGTTTTTTCGGGACTTTCGCAAAATCTTTCGATTTTGACAAAATAACTGCTACCTAAAATTTGACACACGTCAAAAATCTCCTTTTTCATCGTAGCCCCTTAACAATAAAATTTCAAACATCTTTTTAAGCATTACAATTTTATCGAATTGTAAATTGTTTGTCAAGCGTTTCGCCATACAAACACTATATATTTACTAAAAACTCATTAAAATCTTTATATCCCGCATAAATTTTTGAATAATCTTTTATTTTTTTATCCATTTTGCTAAAAAAATCATTTTTTGTTTTATATCCCGCCTCGTCGTTATCCAAGAATAAATTAATCGTCTCGTATTTTGAAAAATCAATTTTCTTTACGTTCGCAAGGCTATTTAAAACAACTACATCACTACTTTCAGGCTCTTTGCCAAAATAAACGTTCGCACTTAAAAAATCAAACATACCCTCAAAAATCGTTACATTTTTAGAATTTTTGCTAAAAAATGTATAACTGTTACTACCGATACACCCTTTCATATACTTATTACGCCAATTTACACCTCCATTTTCGTTGTGCCACGCCAATGCAAAATAACGTTTTTCGCCGTTTTTAAAATAAATCTCGATTAAATATTTTTTCGCAACCTCAAGCGGGATTTTTCTTTGCTCTAAATAGCTTATAAGGGCTTTATTTTCGATTTTTTTCTTTTTAAGTATAGTTATAGCGGGTTTATCGTTTTCGTGCGTTACAAGCGATTTAAGAGAGGAATTTTGAGAGATTTTATCCTGCGGGGGAAAAGAAAGAGAATTAAAGCTTTTTAGAAACAATACCGCCTCTTTTGTGTTCCAACCTTTTAACTTAATCAAAAGGTCGATATTGCTACCTCCAACACTTTCGCCAAAATCATACCACGTGTTTTTGGCCGTGTTTATTTTAAAAGACGGCGTTTTCTCTTCCCGGAACGGGGAATAAATAAAAAATTCATTTTTTTGAGTTTGAGGGATTATAAAACCGAAATAATTTAAAATATCCTCAATTTTTACTAATTTTTTAAGGTATTGTAACTCATTCATTTTTTAACCTTTATTACCTATTGTCACGCAAATAATTGACTATGTCGGGTATTTAGGATAAAATACGAAAAGGCAATTATTATCGTGTTCGCCTTTCTCGATTAACTTTTAAAAGGGTATTTTGGGCGTATCGGGCTTAACATCTTTAATTTGAACGCCAATAAATCCTGTCGATTTATCCTTAACAAAAACAAAAACGCTTGATAATCCCCAATTTTCAAGCGTTTTTTTCACCTCGTTTGTATTTTCGCCTTTTTCTATTAATTCTTTTACATATTCGTTTATCTTTTCTGCAAGTTCTTCAAACGTTTCAAACGTTATTGTTTTATCTAATTCAAGTCGTTTTGAACGTTTTAAATATTTAAAATATAAATCACTTACTTTAACAATAACCACCCGTTTGTTTTTTCCGTTTATTTTTTTCTGCTTAATTACATCAGTTATTTTTTCTGTGTCAAACAGAATTTGTGATAATTGAGTTTTTTTATAACTTGCACTTTTTAATTTCGTTTCATCGAGCCTTGCTTTAAACAAATCATCAGTAAATTTCATGAAATTATTAATATATATAGTGTTTGTATCCGTTTGCATAACATCAATGTATTTTAATAATTTTCGTGTTTCAAAATCTAAATTATCAATATTTTCAAACTTAAGTTCTGCAAGTTCCGCAAGTTCATCAGCAAAAAATCTAACCAAGTATGTTTCAAGGTCGATTTCATCAATTTTATATCTTTCAAACATATTATTAAGTATATTTTCTGCTTTTTTATCCGCCTTAAATTCTCCTAAACTTAGATAAAATTCAATTTTTTTAAGCAAATATTCGGTAATATATTGCTTCACAGCTTCAAAATACATTAAATTTCCATACTTCTTATAAACTTCACGATTTGTTAAAATTTCAGCATCTTTCCCAACCCGCAACATTAAAACCCTATTAACGATTTGAGTTTCGACAGTATCGTTAAAACTCGGACTCTTCTCGGCCGACATCAAGACTTTTGCATAAACCTCTACTTCAACTTTTGGCGAATATTTTTCCTCAACGCTCATACAATGTGTTATTTTTTTAAGTTCTTTTTTAAACGTTGTAAATTCATCAAGAAATAAAACCAAGCTCTTCAAAACGCTCATAGCGTTTAGGCCCACTGGCTTATCTTTCAAAATGTCTGAATAATCAATTTCAAGTCCAAGCCCAATCTTTTTAAAAATACCCATTAGAAAACTTTTTCCCCAATCACTCGGGGCATTGAGATATAAAAAACTTCTTTTTCTGTTATTTGTAAATCTGCAAGCAACAATAAAATTTAAAAATTCGTGTAATTCCGGAAAATGTTTTTTATAATCCTCAACAATCTCTTTTTTAACTTCTTCATCAAGTTTCTTAAACTCTCTTTTAATAATAATGTTTTTTACACTAACAAATAAGGTTTTAGTTTTATAATCAAGTTCAACTTTTTCGTCACCAAACAAAACACCTTCAAACTTCAAATTATCAAGCTTATTTAATTTAGAGTATGTATATATTTTATCCACATCAACAAAATATGTTTTAACATATTTTCTTTTTTCTTTGTCATATTCCTCGTCCCAGAAAATTCCTTTTGTCATATTATTAAACAAAAATACTTTTAAATCGCTTTTGTTAATCTCAGTAAATGTATTATTATCAATATAAATCACGTCCCTTTTGTAATAAAACAACTTTCCAAAAAAATTATTTAAATGTTCTTCAACAAAACCCGTATCAACTAAAATACAATCTTTTATCATTTCATCTTTTAAAAAATGTTTTTTCATATCAACCCCTTTCAAAAAAAGCCTGCTCTAACTTCTCAGGGTCAAGTATTCTTATCGTGCGTCTTTTGCCGTTTTTAAAAATTGCAACAATTTTATTCTGCTTTAAAAAATCCTCATTTCTATATATCCATTTCCTGAAAGTCGGACTACTAACACCTACTTTTTTTGCAATTTCTTCTACTTTCATTTTTTTTCCTTTCTTTGTTTTTCTTGTTTTCTTTCCTTATTATAATAAATGTTATTTTAAAAAACAAGGTAAATTAAGAAAAAATAAAAAAATTTTTCACAATTTTTTATAAGAAAAACAACAAAGGTAACATTTATAATATTTTTATGTTACCTTTTATGTTACCTCAATTAAGCCCTAAATCTCGGGATTTTATAAAGTTCCAAAAATAACGGTAACATTCACTTATTTTTTATGTTACCTCAATTAAGCCCTAAATTTCGGGGATTTTGAGGGTGCGGTAACATTTTTAACGTTTTTTTGTTACCTTTTTTTTATATATTATTTTTACAAAAAATTTTCCTTATAAAGTATAGTTATATACCTTAAAATGTTACCATTGCTTTTTATTCCCGAAATTTCGGGCTTTTTCAAGGTAACATTGAAACTTGAGTGTATGTTACCCATACCCTGACTTTCCCGATTTTTCGGGGGTTTTAGAGGTAACATTTTAGGTAACATAAATTTTGCAAAATGTTACCCTGGCACCATTTTTTTACCTTTTTTGTATATTTTTTATACAATTTTGTTTTTTTGCGGGGGAAAAGAGAGAAAGTTTGTGTATTTTTTAGCAAAAAGACGAAAAAGAGAAAAAGGAAAATTAAAGCTCATCAAAAACTGAGGTTTCAAATTCGATAGCAACTAAGTCGCTGTTTTCAAGTAGCTTTTTCGCCTCTTTTACTTTTGTTACAAAGTTAAATTCTTTGCGGTCGTCTTTTTTTATTTCAAGTAGGTAGGTTTGATTTTGAGGTTTGTTATAAATGTTCCAATCAAACTCACGTCTTACGGCAACGAAATTTGTTTGTATTATTTCAGGTTTTGGCAAAGCCTCTGCGATTAAAATCGCAACGCCCATTCGTGGCAAAGCTCTAATGCGTGTTGAGTTTAAATAATCCTCTTGGTCTTGGCTTAATCTTGTTTGTCCGTCAATGCTTGTCATATATTTTGTTACCAATTCTTTACCGCCGATTTTTTCGACGTATTCAAGTGTTGTCATATCTGAAATTTTGTAGAATAACTTAACGTTACAGTTCGACAAAATTGCGTTTCTGATATGCTCGTCTTTCATCTGTGCCAAGTCCTGCAAGGCCAAAAGGAATTTTAATCCCATTGAACGCACTGTCGCCAAAGCTCCCGCAATCGTTTGATTTGCGTAAAAAGATAGTTCATCTGCAATTATTATCGTGTTCGCTTTTTTAATTCTTGCCTGTTGAATTGCGTCATTTATCATCAATTTAACCATTTTCAAGCTCGATATATCAAGCATATCAACCCTGAAATATAGGACTTTGCCCTCGTATAAAGCACCTTTAAGGTCGTATTTTTTAAATATATTTCCTGCTTCTGTTAGTTCCATAAAGCTTTCTGCAATGTTTTCAAGCGTATCGACGGCCTGCTCGTCCCAATGCTGTTTTAATAAAAGGTTTGTATTAAAAAATCGTTTTTGTAATTCCTCGACTTTGTTGTAGTTCGGGTTGTTCTTGCTTAATTCTTTTTCAAGTTCTTTTTGTTTTTTCAAGTCTTCGGCCAATTTAATAATATGAAACGCAATTTCATTTATGTCTTTTTTAACCAAAATGCCAAGTTCCCCGTTAAAAAACATTTTTAAAACACGTTTAATTAATACTCTTTGTTTTTTACGATAATAATCAACGCCTGCGTCGCCTGTTTCTTCCCAACCAAAAGCGTCGATTAATTTATTAGCTATTGCAATATAGTCGTCGTTCTCGTTTATTCCGTCGTATCCAAAGTTGCTCGGCCACGAAACAACCTGAAAATCTTGCGAACGTCCTTGTCTTGTCAATTCTTCATAACAAATTTGAGGCAAAAATCCGTCTGTTTTCGGGTCAATAATAATTACGCCTTTTTTCTTTTTAATTGCCTCTAAGGCCTTATTACCAAGTAAAACACCTTTACCTGTTCCGGTTGAGCCGACGTAAATTTCCATCGTCGTTTCGCTGTCCGGAAGAAATACGGGTTCGCCTTTTTTTTCGCCTGTGTGATAAAATCCGTAATAAACTAAGTTTTCTTTTGCCGACTTTTCGATATACGGCACGGGGTCTTTTCTTTCGGGTTTGTAATAAAGCTCTTCCGTTGCGTTTTTAATTGAAGTAATCGCTCGGCCAAGCTTTGTGGATACGTTTATTTCCTGTTTTTGAGTTTGTTTTGTGTCAAAAAATCCCATTTTACGCCTCCTTTTTGATTTGATTAATATAATCAACCTGTTTGACTGCGTCGATTTTTCCGTTTTCTAAAACGCCGTTAATTAATTTATCAACCGTTGTGTATCTTATCTTATCCCATAACGGAATTTTTGTTCCGATAGTTTTCATTTTGCGTTCGTTTTCAAACACGTATAAAATTACGGCCGGGTTGTCAATTTTTATACGTTTAAACATTTCAATATATGAGTGTGGCCGTTTTAACGTCAATTCAATTTCGACATAAACTAAGCCTTTTTTTGTTTTATAAACTAAATCAGGCGTATGCTTGTATCCTTTTTCTCGCCAACGCCTTACAATAGTTCTCTCAACGTCCCTACCCGCTTTTTTTAGCCAATAATATACGATTTGCTCGTGGATTAAGTGCTTAATTGTCATCGGTGCAGGGTTTGGGTCGCCAACTCTTACGCCAAAAGCCTCTTCGATAAACGCCTTGCCCTCTTGCGTTAGCAAAATCGCATATTTCGGCTTTAAAAGATTTGTTAATTTGTAACGTATAAGACGCTTTTTTTTGCGTAAAATCTGTAACCTGTTTCGCATTGTCTGTTCTTTTGTTCCGTAATACACGCTTTTGATTAAGGCCGGGTTATATGTTACTCCGTTAAAACTCGCCATTACGTCAAAAAGTTCCATATCCCTTTTTGTTAATCCGTATTCGTTAAGCTCTACCATAACCGCTCCTTTTTACATACTGACATTATATACCCTCAGTATAAACTACCATTATAAAAGGTAATCTATATCAGATTATACCATAAAATCCCGTAAAATCGGCACTTTAAAACTCGCTTTTTTGCTCTTTTTCCTCCTGAGGTGGAAGAGAGAGAGGCTGTTTTTGTATATTTGTTGGTATTTGTAGTATATATTAAAGGTTATAAAATACAATTTGTTGGTATTTGTAGATATTTGTTGGATATATGTTGTATAACTTTTGGTATAATGTTGTATATTTGTTGGTAAATGTTGTAATAATTAAAAGGGGGTAAAAAATGGGATTATTAGCAAAAGAGGTTGAAGAGTTAAAAAAAGCTAAAAAGCCAAAGAAATGGGAAATTTTAAAAGAATGCTGTGAGGACGACATAAATGAGATGATAAAGCTTGGTGTTCCGTTGCGAAAGCAAATTGAAATTATTTTAAATGCCGGTGTTTTGGAAAAACTTGACTTGAAAGAATATCACTATATTTTGAAAAAGCATTTTGGCTATACAGGAAAAAAAGAAAAAATAAGAGTGTTTGAAGTGTCGGAAGAGGCTCAAAGTGATTTAAAAGAGAGTAAAAAGAATAAGCCAAAGGTTAAAGCTACTGTATCAAAAGAGGATAATACAAAAAATAAGCGTGAGAGTGCTTCGGATTTATTAAAAAAAGATTTTAACATAATGAACGTTGCGGGATATGATTTTGATAATTTAGAATAAGAGGTAAATAAGTTAGTCAAACTTTCTTATGTTATTATACTACTACACAA
>Ga0256836_1001247_pt1 | contig 11518 bp, 14 predicted proteins | sample 4561380metaG_FD_185974 | JGI IMG/M metagenome (GOLD analysis project Ga0256836, IMG submission 185974) | Hydrothermal vent microbial communities from Guaymas Basin, Mexico - 4561-380 | ecosystem: Environmental > Aquatic > Marine > Hydrothermal vents | place: Mexico: Guaymas Basin | collected...
GTACAGGCAAATTCTTTTAAATTCGTAATCTTTTTCATAAAAACTCCTTAATTAAATGAAAGTTTCGGACCTCTTAGGTTTATGAAACCTTGAAGAGGAGTAACTCTTTTTCCAGCTTTTGCGTTTTTATCAGTTTCTTTAATCACTTCCAAAATATGTTCAACAGTAGTATCTCTTCCACCAAGACCGTAAATATAATTTGTCATAATGGCACTTTGTCCGTTTGCCGCTAGAGCTCCTGATACTTCATTATATAAAGCTCCCATAGCTCCCATTGGAGCACTTCTGTCAAGTGCCGCTACAGCTTTTACATTTTTTAATCTCTCAGCCACCTGATTATAAGGGAACGGTCTAAATACTCTTGGCATAAGTAGACCTACTTTAATACCTTCCTCTCTTGCTTTATCTACGGCAAGCATTGCCGTTTCATACGCACTTCCCATCAAAACAAGGGCAATATCCGCATCATCAAGTTTATAAGTTTCTACCAAATTATAATTTCTTCCTGTTAACTCGGCAAATTTATTGAATACTTCTTCAATAACTTCAGGAGAATCCATTAAAGCTTTATGTTGATTTGCCTTATGTTCAAAATGCCACTCTTCTTCTGTTTGAGCTCCGTATGTTACAGGGTTTTTCGTATCAAGCATAGGATTTAAAGCTTTATATTCACCTATAAAATTATATGCTTCCTCATCCTGAAGAGGTTCTACCACCTGAGCGGTATGTGAAACCAAAAATCCGTCTTGATTTGTTGTAACAGGAAGTCTTACTCTCTCATCTTCCGCTATTTTAAAAGCACAAAGAGTCATATCATATGCTTCTTGAGGATTGTTTGCTATTAAATGAATCCATCCGGCATCCCTTCCTAAATAAAGGTCTGCGTGGTCTCCGTGAATATTTAGAGGAGATGCAAGAGCTCTGTTTACGACAGTCATAACAATTGGAAGTCTCATTCCACTTGCTTGATATAAAACTTCCACCATTAACGCATAACCTTGACTTGAAGTAGCGGTAGCAACTCTACCACCGGCAGCAGCCGCACCAACACAGGCACTCATAGCTGAGTGTTCTGATTCAACCATAACGAATTCACCGTCTACATACCCGTCAGCCAAAAACTGAGCGTAATTCTGAACAATAGGAGTTGAAGGTGTAATAGGATAAGCAGCTACAACATCCACTTGAGCTTGTCTTAAGGCGTGAGCCGCCGCCGTGTTTCCATCCCATACTTCTTTATTTTTTAATTCATATTTTTGTGCCATACTCTTTCCTTTAATCTTTTTTAGGCCATTGTTTTAATGCTTCTTCATTATCAACGTACTCAGGGAACATTAAAAGAGATTTTATAGGCGTAGGACAAACATCCACGCAAACTCCGCATCCTTTACAAAGATTATAATTAATACCTACGATTTTAGCCTGTTTTTTTCCTCTTTTATTAACCACTTCTTCTACAAGAAAACAACTGTCAGGACAACTTACCCAACAAAAGTCACAATCTATGCAAAGCTCTCTGTTAAACACCGGTTTTTCAACTCTCCAATCAGCAACTGTATAGTTGTATGAATGAAACTTGCTTCTTTTTTTATGTTCAGGGTCTTCAAATGCCGGAAGAACCGCTCCAAACTGAACTTTATCCCATGTTGTTAACATTTCTTTTGGTGTTGCCATAATTTCTCCTTATTTTACTTCTTCATAAGCACGTTTGATAGCTTTTAAGTTACCTTCGATAATTTTTTTAGGGAATTTTGAAAGAATATCTTCAATAGATACCAAAAAATCCTCAAACGGAATAATTTGACTTATTTTTATAAAAGCCCCAAGCATAGGAGTATTTGGAATAGCTCTTCCTATTTCTTCCTGAGAGATTTTAATAGCATCGATTACATATACTTTTTTACCTTGAAGATGTTTTGCCATTGCAAGCAAATCCTCTTTATCTAAATGAGAAGTTACAATAAAAACAGTATCATCAGTGGTATTGTCTACAATTTCTTCTTGAAAAACCAATGAAGGGTCTATTACCAGTACATAATCCGGTATCATCCATTTTGAATGGTCTAAAATAGGCTTGTCATCTATTTTATCATACGCCGTCATCGGCGCCCCTCTCTTTTCGGCTCCATATACGGAATAAGCCTGAACGTATTTTCCAGTCCTTGCCATAACATCAGCCAATGCTTTTGCTCCAGTAACCGCACCTTGTCCCGCGCGAGAATGCCATCTTATTTGTAGCATATTTATCCTTTTTTTGCATATTTTATCTAAAATAGACTTAAAGTAAACTTAATATAGCATATTTTTTCTCTTATTTATCATTTTTTCGTATTTTTTTATTTCAATGTTACTTTTAGTAATACTTAAAAACTATATTCAATTATCTAATATCTGTAAAATCCCTTTATATATTCAACTGCTTTTAACACATCAGCTTTAACAATTTCAGCACATCTTTTCATGTTTTTTTCATTTTCATACTCAAATTTAACACCTACATAATTAATACCGGCTTCTTTGGCACTTACCATATCAAGACAGGTATCTCCTATCATCCAAGCGGCTTCTTTTGAGGCTTTCATTTTATGTAGGGCTTTTAATATAGGCTCGGGATGCGGTTTTGGATTTTCAACATCTTCCCTTCCTATTAAAACTTCAAAATAATTTAAAATTCCGAAATGTTCCAATAATTCTTTGGAATATTCACCCGTTTTTGTGGTTACAATTCCAAGTCTTGCGAATGTTGAAGCCTCTTTTAAAGCTTCTTTTGCAAACGGAAGTAAAAATGTTTTTTGTTTGGATATTTTTCTGTAATGTTTTTTATAAGTCATTACAAAATCCCACACATTTTCTTTAACGCCGAGATTTTCAAACATAATATCAAGAGGAAGACCTATAAGTTTTTTAACTTCTTTATCCCCGGGATAATTTTTACCAAACTTTTCAAAAGTAACCCTAAATCCTTCCAAAATAGCCTCGGTCGAATCTATAAGAGTGCCGTCCAAATCAAAAAGAATAACTCTCACACCATTTCCTTACCTCTTTTTTAATTTCAAAAATATCGTTTATCTCTTTTATTTTTATATTTTCAAATTTTTTAACGGCATCTAAAATTAAACGGCTTATCTCCCAAAAACTTATTTTCTCTTTTAAAAACAGATTTATGGCATATTCGTTTGCCGTATTTACCACAACCCCCAAATCACTTTTATTAATAAGAAGATTTTTGATTTCCCATACCGGATAACGGACTTTTTCTATTTTTCTAAACTCAAGTTTTCCAATACTTAACAAATCCACAGGTTCTAAAATTTCTTCTTTTATTTCTTTAAGAATAGCAAAGGCAATAGGCAGTTTCATATCCGTTTTACTGATATGAGCCGTCGTAGAACCGTCTTTCCATTCAACAAGGGCATGAATTATGGATTTTGTCTCTATAAAAGCATCAACATTAGTAGTATTAAAAAGCCATTTTGCTTCAAGAAGCTCAAAAAGCTTATTAACCATTGTAGCGGAATCAATGGTAATCTTTACCCCCATCGACCAGTTCGGGTGTTTTAAGACGTCTTTTAACGTAGCGTTTTTTATTTTTTCAATCTTCCAATCCCTAAGCGCCCCTCCGCTTGCCGTTATATACAACTTATTAAACCTACACTTTTCACTTTTCACTTTACACTTTTCACTAAGGAGATACCAAAGACCGAAATGTTCACTGTCAATAGGCGTAATTTTTGAAGTATCTATAAATTTTCCGGCATTTACCAACGATTCTTTATTGGCAAGGGCTATTTTTTTACCGCATTCCTGGGCTTTTAGGGTAGGCTTAAGCCCAGCGTCACCGACTAGAGCATTTACCACCAATTCACTTTTAGATTTTTCTATAACTTCAAGAATGGCTTCCTCTCCATATTTTACGTTTTTAAAATGTACTTTTTCAGCCGTTTTTTTATCTTTTACCACAACATATTTTGGCTTAAACTCTTTAATTTGTTTATTTAAAACTTTATAATTGTTACCCGCTACCAATCCTTCTATTTCAATATTAAAACGTCTTGCTACCTCAAGCGTATTTACGCCTATACTTCCCGTTGAGCCTAAAACAATCATCATTTTCCTATTGTTTCTATAATAGCCCACATTAAAGGAGCGGCAAAAAGATATCCGTCAATTCTGTCAAGGACTCCTCCATGGCCCGGCAAAATATTACCGCTGTCTTTTACCCCGGCTCTTCTTTTTAAATAACTCTCAAACAAATCCCCAAACACACTGGCAATGCTTACAAAAAAAGATATAACAAAAGAATTTATAAAATCAAAAAAAGCAAGTCCTACAAAACTTCCTATAAGAGTAGCTACAAAAACACCTCCTATAACACCTTCCCATGATTTATTCGGGGAAGTCGGGGAAAATCCCTGAGGAATAAATTTTTTTGCAAAGTTTTTACCGATAAGATAGGCAAAAGAATCAGTAGCCGCAACTATTACGATAAGCCATCCTATCATTCCCATAGAAGTTTTTAAATATAAATCCATAAGAATCATTAAAGATAAAAAAGGATAAAAAGCAACCGATAATAAATCAATCTCTTTTCTGTAAAAAGCAACATATCCGGCTATACTTAAAATACCGACCGTCGCTACAAAAACAGGATTTATAAAAATAGCGACAAATGACAAAAATCCCAAAAAATAAATAACATTATCTTCTTTCAAACCAAAGAGTCTTTTAGCCTCGGATATGCCGATAAGTGAAATAATAGAAATCAAAAAAGAGGTCAAATATTTATTATCTATTAATCCCACTATTAACAAAATTCCTATCAATACAACGGATGTAACAATTCTTTCTTTCATATTAGGCCTTTAAATCTATATGTTTTACTTCTCTTTCCACATCTTCTTTTTCATCGTCTTCAGGCAAAATCTTTTCAATCTCTTCAACGGGTCTAACCTCGTTTACTTTAAGCTCCTTGTCTTCATTAATAACTTTTTGCACTTCCCTGCTTACAATTTCTCTTGCCACATGGTCCGCCATAATCACAGAAGGTATATGAGAATTCTGATTAATCCAGCTTATGTTATGAATCACGTTCATAATTTTACCTTTATTGTGTTATATTTTCCATACTCAACCTTAGCCCCTTCTTTTATTTTTACGAATTTTCTTTTAGTATAATCCACTTCCCCCTCTTCTTTTGAGCTAAAAGCCAAAGCAAGCTTAGCCGCTTTTTTAATAATATCGTCATTTAACGAAAGTTTATTATTCTTAACTATAACATGAGCCCCCGGCAAATTTTTGATATGAAGCCATAAATCGTTTGAATTGGCCTGTTTTAGCAGTTTAACATTTCCTTTTTCATTTTTTCCAACCAGTATCATATAATCGTCATAATAAAATTTAGCAATATTTTCATCCTCTTTTTTCTCTTTTTTCGGAGGTTCGTATGTTTTAAGCTCACTTAAATGTTTAGCGTTTTTTACAAGTTTAATATAATTTTTTAAAAATTCAAGCTGTTCTTTTAAATAATTTCTCTCTATATGCAGATTTTCGGCTTTTTTTCTCGCTTTTTTAGCCAGCTTATAATAATAATTACCTATTTCATTTATATTTTTAAGCGATGGAATTGGAATAACTGTTTCATTACCCTCAAAATCAATCGTTTTTAATTCTTTATCATAAGGTTTAATCTTATAAAGATTAATCATAGCTATATCAGCGTATTTTTTATAAAGCTCAGCTTTTTTTAAAAGTTCTTCTTCATTTTCCAACTTATTTAGTTTCTTTTCGATTTCTTTTATTTTTTTGTTTATTTTATTAAGAACAGACTCTTTTTTCTGGTTTAATCTATTTGTATATTTTTTATAAAAAAGTTCTTTTGTATACTTTTCCAAATCATCAATTTCAAAAACCTTTTCTTTTATTTCAACAGAAGGAAGCTCTTGAAGTTTGATTCCGGGTTTTACGACCCTGCTTGAAATATTTTCGCTTATATGCCTCAAAGATTCAATAATATTGTCGTTTTCGTCCAATATTATAGCATTCGTATAACGACCTGTAAACTCAAACCTGATTTTTACAATTTCTTCTTTAAATCTGTTTTGGTTTTTAGCGGTTATTGTTAAAATCCTCTCTTTTGCCTCCACATCTATAAGTTTTGCTTTTGTAAACTTTTTTTCAAGCACTATATCAAAAGGAGCTTTAAATTTTTTAACCAAAGGATAATCGATATTTATGTAAATATCCCCGCTGCCTTTGGTAAGGTCAAAATAGTATCTGTCGTTATCAAACTGCATTAAAATCAGATTTTCATCGACCCTAAAAGCTCTTCTTACAAATTTATATTTTTTTATTCTATCGGCTATTTTTTTTAATATAAAAGCTTTCATTTACCCGCACCTAAGAGCGTATTTTGCCATTTCTACAAAACGTCTGACTTTTCTTTTGTCTTTTTTCCCGGGTTTTTCTTCAACTCCGCTGCTGACATCAACTCCGTAAAAACCGTATCTTCCCACTTCAAATACATTCTCGGGAGTAAGTCCCCCGGCAAGAATAGTTTTAGAGTTATCCCTTCCCTCAAACCATTCAAGAGCCAGTCTCTTACCGCTGCCTCCGTATTCAGGGACATAAGCGTCAACAATTTTATAACTCTCTTCAAATTTTTCAATATCGCTCTTTTCTTTTGCTCTGACAACCGGTAAATATTTGCAATTTAACTTGCTAAAAAACTCTTCATCCGCATTAAAATGAATCTGGGCAATATCCGCTTTTAAAAATTCCATAGCCCCGTTTACCGCTTCAGGGGTCATATTTACAAAAAGGGCCACTTTTGTTACAAAAGGAGGCAGTTTGGCGATAATTCTTTTAGCTTCGCCTGCCTCAATAAAACGAGGAGATGGTCTGTAAAAAACAAACCCCAGCGCATCAGCCCCGGCATCACAGGCAATTTTTGCATCTTCATAATTTGTAATACCACATATTTTCACTCTCATTTAACACCTCAAACTTTCAATGGCTTTTTTATAATCCCCGCTTTTAAACACATAACTTCCCGCTACCAAAATATCCGCTCCGGCTTCTTTAAGCATAGGCGCGTTTTTATTATTTACCCCTCCGTCTATTTCTATTAAAAGAGAAGGATTTTTCTTCTCAGCCAGCTCTCTTAATTCTTTTACTTTATCAATAACGCTTGGAATAAATTTTTGTCCTCCAAATCCCGGATTTACACTCATTAAAAGCACCATATCCACATCAGCCACTATATATTCAAGAAGACATACAGGTGTTGCAGGATTTAAAACAACCGCTGGTTTAATACCCTCGTTTCTTATTTTTTGAATAACCCTGTTGATATGCTTTTCTTCTTCTACATGAAAAGAGATAAATTCAGGTTTAAGATGTTTATACATATCTACAAAAAACGGAATATTTTCAACCATAAAGTGAATATCAAGGGGTTTTGTAGAGGCTTTTGCCACAGCCTCCACTATCATCGGACCCATCGTCATATTCGGAACAAAATGTCCGTCCATCACATCCACATGTATTAAATCGACTCCCGCATCGCACACAGCTTTTACATCATCTGCCAATCTTCCAAAATCCGCACTTAAAATACTCGGTGCTATTTTCATTTATCCTCCTACTACTTTATTTTTTCCGGTACGTTTTGCTTTATATAAATTTTCGTCAGCTCTTTTTACCGCTTTACTTAAATTTTCACCCCTCTTAAATTGAGTAAAATATTTTTATGCTTTAAAACATAAGGAATAAAGTCAGCGTTTAATAAATATAAAGAATTAAAATCTAAATTTTCCGTATTATTTACTTCTTTTAGCGTTACAGCAAAAGAAAAATTAAAAAATAAAAACCAAATTATCCAACGCAATGTCTTTTCCTTAAATCTTTATAAAGTTCGATTCTTCTGTCTCTAAAAAACGGCCAGATTTTCCTAACTTCTTTTGCCCTTTTTAAATCTAAATCGGCTTCTATAATTTCTTCATTAATTCCACCTCTTGCCAGCTCTTCCCCTTGAGGACCGAAAATAAAACTGTTTCCCCAAAATTCAATGCCCCCAAGCACGCCTGACGGGTCTTTTTCTCGGCCCACTCTATTAACAGCTACAACATACACCCCGTTTGCCACCGCATGCCCTCTTTGAACGCTTGTCCATGCATTTAGCATTTTTTCTTTTTCTTCAGGTGTGTTTTCTTTTTCACAAAGCTCGTCAATTCTATCCTCAGGGCACATAAGCCATCCTATTGCCGTCGGATATATTAAAATTTCAGCCCCTTTAAGCGCCATAATCCTGGCAGGTTCGGGATACCACTGGTCCCAGCACACTAAAACGCCAAGCCTGCCCACTGACGTATCAATAGGTTCAATCTCATCACCAGGAGTAAAGTAAAATTTTTCATAAAATCCGGGGTCGTCAGGAATGTGTGTTTTTCTGTATTTTCCTGCAATTTTCCCCCTGTCAAAAACCACAGCCGTATTATAATAAATCCCATCCATTACTTTCTCAAATAAAGAAGTAACAAGTACGATATCCTGCTCTTTACTCACTTTTCTCCAAAATTCAACGTCTTCTTGGAAACTTTCGGCATAATCGAAATATTTCGTATCTTCACATTTACAGAAATATTCGCTCTGATGAAGCTCTTGCAAAACAACAAGTTCGCCTTTTGCCTTTTTTATCATCTCAATCGTATGAGAACGGTTTTTTTCTTTTGAACCTTTATATTCCTGCTGTATTAAAGATACTTTCATGTTACACCTCAAAATCTTTAATCATTTCGTTAAGTTCTTGCATATTCCTTGCAATAGAAGCTAATTTTTCCATTATATTTCTTAGTTCTTTTACAAGCTCTTGCGCTTCTTTTTGAGTGTTTTCTATATCTAAATTCATATTTTGAACATTCGATTTTATAAGATTTATAATGGCCGTAATTTCACTAGCGCTTTTTTGGGATTTTTCGGCAAGTTTTCTAATTTCATCCGCGACAACGGCAAATCCTCTGCCATGTTCTCCCGCTCTTGCCGCTTCAATAGCCGCGTTTAGGGCCAACAGGTTTGTCTGGTCGGCTATATCTTTAATTACATCAACCATTTTCTCGATTTCTTGCATAGATTCAGCTAAATCTTTAGAACGGTTACTAACTTCCATTTGAGAGGGCAAAAATTTGGTTTCATTCCATTCCACCAACCTATTTAATCTATCAGAAACATCCTCATAAACAACCTTGATAACATCATAAGATTCTCTTAAAGACAATATAATATTTCTTAACGTATTCTGAATATTTTTGACAGGATTTTCCAAAATCTTAAAATCATTATCATCAGAAATAGTAAATTCATTATTAAGTTTATGATTGGCTATATTTTCCAGAACTTTAATTAATTCCTTTGCCTCTTTTTCAAAAAATTCTTTTCTGATTTGGGCTTCTTTTTTTCTTTCTTCTATTAAATTTCTTAAACTGACATATGTTTTCATAACCTCACCGTTTTTTATTATCGGTTCCACATATACATAGACCGGTATAATGTCACCGTTTTTATTCATAATCTCGGCAACCCCTATACCACTTCTCTTTTCCTGATCATATTTTAAAACAAGTTGACATACTTTACATTCCTTAGGATTTTCAGGCCACAAAATTTTAGGAGCCTGGGGAACATCCAGATTTTTTATTTCATATTCACTAAACCCTGTCAGTTTTTCAAATTCTTCATTCCAGACAATCATTTTTCTTTTAGGATCAACCGCAAACATTGCTACGGGATAATGTTTTATAAAATAATCAAATTCATAAGTAATATTTTCTAAATACTTCATAATAAAATCCAACTTTTCTTCAGTTGTTTTACAAAACTCCAATCCTCTTAAAAAATTTTCGTCAATCACTTTATTTTTAATGGTTTTTAAACATTCATCAACTTTTTTTTCAATAAAAGATTGATGACCCTTCTCTTTTTTTCCAAAAAACATTTTTAACCCTTTCAAAAATAGTGAACTTAATTAAATTATAACATAAATAATAGCTTTAAAAATGTTATAATTTTTTTAAAAAGGAGTGATATGGCAAACTTATTGATAATAGGTGCCGGCGGCGTCGGAAGAGTCAGTGCTTTTAAAGCGGCAAAAAACAGAGATACTTTTGAGAATATAGTATTGGCAAGCCGCACGAAAAGCAAATGCGACGAAATAGCAAAAGATATTAAAGAAAAATTAGGAATTGATATTAAAACATATTCACTTGATGCCAATAAAGAAGAAAACGTAATAGAATTAATAAAAAAAGAAAATATCGATATCGTATGTCATGTAGCACTTCCATATCAAAATCTACCTATCATGCACGCCTGTATTAAAACCGGTGCGGCGTATTTAGATACGGCATTGGCTGAGACGGAAGATAATCCGGATACATATTACGACCTTCAGTGGGCATTAGATGAAGATTTTAAAAAAGCTCATACAATGGCTCTTCTTGGGTGCGGTTTTGACCCGGGTGTTACTTCAATAATGGTTAAATACGCAGCCGATTATCTTTTGGACGAGCTGGAAGAAATCGAAATATACGACTGTAATTTCGGAAGTCACGGAAGAGCGTTTGCTACAAATTTCGACCCTGAAATAAACTTAAGAGAGCTGAATCTTCCGGGTAAGTACTGGGAAAACGGTGAATGGAAAACAACAAAACCCTTTGAAATTCAAGTAAAACACGAATACCCTGAATGCGGGAAAGCTACAAGCATTCTTATCTGGCATGAAGAACTTGAAAGTATCGTAAAACATTTTCCAAATTTAAAAAGCGCAAAATTTTATATGTGTTTTAGCGACCAGTATCTTTATCACTTCAACGCACTTAAAAACGTAGGAATGTTTAGTATTGAACCGATTGAAATATGTGAAGGATGTAAAATTTCTCCTCTACAATTTTTGGCAAAAGTACTACCAGACCCACAGGATTTAGTCAAAAACTACAAAGGAAAAACAAATATAGGTGTAGTGGTAAAAGGTAAAAAAGACGGAGTTGATAAAACTTTCTACATCTATAATATCTGTGACCATGAAAAAGCCATAGAAGAAACGGGAGCTCACTGCGTAAGTTATACAACGGGAGTACCCGCAATTATCGGATGTAAGCTGATGGCTAAAAAAATCTGGTGGAAAGAAGGTGTTCACAACGTAGAAGAATTTGATGCCAAACCTTTCTTTGAAGAGATGGAAAAACAGGGACTTCCTATTAAGGTTATAGAGGTTAAATAATGGAAAAATATTATTATAAATATGACGAATTTATGAATGATTTAAAAGTTTTAGAGTCTCAAATAAAAGAGTATAACCCCGATACTCTTTTGGCAATTGCCAGAGGCGGAATGACAATCGGACATTTTTTAGCCGAAAGATTAGATATGCGCGAAATTTATTCTCTAAACGCAATATCTTATGAAAATGAAAAAAAATTAGGGAAACCGAAAATTTTCAATATCCCCGATTTAAAAAACAAAAAAA
>Ga0256836_1001249_pt1 | contig 11494 bp, 12 predicted proteins | sample 4561380metaG_FD_185974 | JGI IMG/M metagenome (GOLD analysis project Ga0256836, IMG submission 185974) | Hydrothermal vent microbial communities from Guaymas Basin, Mexico - 4561-380 | ecosystem: Environmental > Aquatic > Marine > Hydrothermal vents | place: Mexico: Guaymas Basin | collected...
GGAACTTGTTTTATCGCTATGATGGTCGTAGCCGTTGTTTTGGGCTTTATCTTTGGTGGAAGAAGAAGTTGGAGAGAACTTATCAATTAAACTATCTTTTAAATCTCCTGCTTTTTTAATTCCTTTCCCAACTGGATTTTTAAGAAGTGCATTAACCCCTAATGCACCTACACCCATAGCACCCCATTCATCAGATAAAAAATCTGCTGTAGAATCAATAGCATTTTCAATAGGATTAAATACACTATTATCATCAATCCAATTACTATGACCTGCATTGCCTTGTTTTTGATTAGGTGTTTTTATACCATTTCTCTCATCATAAGCTTTGCTTGTTGTATTGTTAGCAAATATTGCAGCTGCATCTTCTAGTGGATTCATAAGACTTTGTTGTTTTTTTACATTACCTAACCATTCTTGTGCATATTTATCTTTTTCCTCTTGTGTTGCATTTTTTCCTAATTTTTCATCTGCTGCTTCATAAGCTCTCTGAGTGATACCATCTGTAGCTTTTAAAACCTTTTGTTCACCAGAAGTATCAACAATAGAAGTATCTGTTTTAGAACCACCATCAGCCTTAGTAATATTAGAAGTACCAGTACCATCAATATTAGCACTCATAGTCATACCCATAAACGATAATGCTTTAGAAGCAGAGTAGTTCATAGCACCCATTTTTGCTAAACCAGATACTAAATCAAGTCCAGTAGCTGCATTGTTACCATTAGCATCAGTTAAGCCGATAGAGTGTAGGGCTTTGTTTATATCTTCATCAGATTTACCTGCTCTTTTTGCCATAGACTTCATCTTAGCAACCATATTTTCACCAGCATCTTTTCCAAAGAGTACATCTTCTTTAATACCAAGCTGTGCTGCCATCTCTGTAGGTGTAATACTAAATGCTCTTTTACCCTTATCAGTAACACTACCACTACCATCAACAAACCCTGCCTTAGTATTAGCATCAACACTAGCTTTTTGCTGAATTGCTTTTATAGCTGAATCTGCTACATCAACTGCAACTGCTTTATCTACTCCACCTTGTTCTTCAATCTTCTTAGCTGTTTTTTCTGCTTGTGACCTTGCACCATACTCTGCATTGTCTTTTGCTGTTTGCTCTCCTAACTTAGCTAAGTTATGTGCATCACCTTTTATTGCACCTGCTGCACTTGCACCTTGCCAAGTTCCAGCATTTAATGCTTCTTCAAGAGTGATATTTTTACCAGTACCTCCAGTAGCCGATGCTTTTTGAGCTGATTGTGCTTCAACACCTTTTAGATAGTTTTCGATTCCGTTTTCTTTAGCACCCTTTAGAGTACCTTTATCTGCCATAGCACCTGATGCACCTGCCAACTCTCCTGTTTCCATAGCTGTTTGAACATCAATATTATCACCATATCCAACACTTGAAGCCACTTTCTTAGCTGCATTAACCTCTGCACCCTTTAATATCTGTTCAACACTAAAATTCCCACTAGCTTGTGCTGTACCTATCATATCCCCTGCGATATTAGCACCTTGAACTATACCTGAAGCTACTGCTGTAGAATGACCACCACTAGCACCGATACTTTCAGATGCTGTTGCATTAGCAGATATTTTCTGACTAGCTGAATAACCTGCCATTTTTGCTGCATCATCTATCATCCCTCTTTGATGATAACTTGACCATTCAGCATTTGATTTCTCTTGTTGGTTATATATCTCATTCCACATCTTCTGAGCCGTTATACCTTGTGGAACATCTGATATACCAATAGCTTTTAATTTACCTTGTGCTGTTCTCTCTGCTGATTCGGCTGCTGCTTCTTGTGCATTTTCTAAAGCTTTTTGCTCTCCAATTTGTTCAGTTGCACTTTGTCTTGCTGCATCCACTCCACCTTTATACATAGAAGAAATAGAATTAACTGCACCAAGTGCTGCACTAGATTGACCTTTTAATATAAGTGATGGTGCAATAGTAGCTATAGATATACCTAAGAAACCAGTTATACCTGCATAGTTAGCCATCTCCATATAATAATTAGAGATGGAGGAGAGGGTAGCTTGATTACCACCATAAGCTGCTACTATTTCAATAGCATGAAAAGAGGTAAAATAATTTAATATATCAGAAGCAATAGCTAAACCTATACCAACAGTAGCAAACCCTAAAAGCCCACCAAAGTAACTAGCTATATATGCAGCACCTTTTTTAGTACCTAGCATAATTACCATTATTGGTACAAATATCCCATAGAAGTAAATAACACCCTTTAATATATTTAATACATAAGGTGCTACAAGTGCAAACCATTTAAACTGACCAACACCTGATGTTTGTAAATTAGCCATAGAACTTTGTTGTGTGATTGCATTTGCTAAATCTATACCTGATACTATTCCGTTGTTATTAAGAACTATTGCTGAGTTAGTTAAGCCAATAGCTGCAGAATTGGTTATATATGCTTGTATTGAACCTAATTTATCATCTAAAGCAGAAGCATTTAACTCAATATGCCCTACATCATTAATGGCTGTATAAACACCCTCATTAGCTAAATCAACATCTATTGCTTGATTTACCTTATCAAACAACTTTTCAGCATAATCTTTATAAGCATCACCTGAGATATTAGCATCATAAAAATCTTTACAAGTTGTTTCTACACCACCATAGGTTATTTTATTATCATCACTATCTATCCCTAAATCTACTGCATTTATAGTATCTACAATATCTTTGTTAGGTGCTTTTACTAATCGTGATAGGGTAGGGTCTGCTTGAACTGCTTGTTCTAGTACACATTTAAGAGTATATGCTTTAAATTTTGAAGCATACTCATAAATGTCTGGATCTGAATTTAGAACTGATTTTGAGGTGGCTACATCTGTTATCTTTAAAATAGAGTTTAGTGCTGTTCCAAACCCTAACTGAGCATAAGAGTAACTTACATTACCATCTGCTACTTGTGCAAGTGCATCATGAACTAAAGTTACTCCAAATAACTCAAATGTAGAAGTGGCACTAAACACAAATGTTAAAAATGCAGGAATACCATCATTAGCATCAAAAGCACTATGAGATACTTCTACATTTTCTACTGTTCGCATATCTTGAATATGTATCGTAGTGGGGTAGTTTAACATTCCAACCATAGTTATTGGTAGTGCTATACTTTTAAGCATAGATAAACTATCTTTTTCAATACTATACTGCCAACCAGTCATAATAATAGCTATTAGTGATGCTAGAGATACTAATGCCTTGTATGCATCATGAACGACTGCTTTTTGAATAGCCCCCATAATGAACTTTAAAAAATCCACATTTCCCCATGTATAAATACCTGAAAGATTATCCCAATCATCAGCAAATATACTTATAGGTATAAAAAGTAGAAGTAGTAAAATAACTAATATTTTGTTGTGTTTTATTTTCATTATGGTTGCCTTTTTCATCTAGCTTTGTTTATTCATTTTTTTACTTTTTTGATAAACAATCTCATATTCTCTTTGATTAATTCTATGTAAATTGTTAAAAAGCTTTACTGTAGCTGCATTTGTGATTTCATCAATGTTTTGCACAAAAACAACTATGTTATCGTGGTGTAATAGTTTAATTCTCATCTTTGTCTCTCCATAATTTCAATATAGATTTTAAAGATTTGTAGTTATTTATAAAAAACAGATATTTAACTCCCATAAGTACAAAGAATCTCTTTGCATCTGTAGATAAAAGCATAAAAAGTAAAAAGAATATTATGATTAAGACTACATAGATAAGTGCATATACAAACCCAAATATTAAATATGCGAAAGTAAATGCAACTACATTAAAAATCATTGCTGCTTGAAATATCATAAACATTTCGCTATATCTTGCATCTTTTCTAAATCGTGCATAACTATTTGCTGACATCATAAAATATAAAATCAGTACAAAAGAAGTTGCAATAGGAAGTGCTGTGATGTTTTGAACATCTACAAGTGAAAAATAATCAATCTTATCTTCGATATTTACACTCAAAAGCATACTTTCAAGTATCGTTACAAATACGATACTAAGATTCATTGACCATCTAAGAATGAATAAGTTTACAAATTTAACTATTTCTAAAATCATCTATTTTTCCTCCAAAAAGTCACTAATTTTTTTATCGAGTTTTTTATCTGTTTGAACCTTTTGAAGATTTTTAGTCTTTAATGATTCTAGTAGCTTATCTTGGACTTTTAACTGTTCTTTTAGCCTTTTAATATCTGCTTTTGATATATTTTTAATATTTGAGAGTGCTTTAATCCTGCCTTTTAAGAGAGTTATTTCCTTGCTTAAAGCATTACTTGATGCATCAGCTTTTGAAAATTTTTTATCTATTTCAGCTTGAAGACCTTTTATATTTTCCTCATTGTCTTTTATTGCACCAGTGGTACTCTCATAGTTCTTAATGAGATAATACAAACTCTCTTTAACATCTGTTATCGTTGCTTCGTATTGTGTTGAAGCATTTAGGGTAGGACTTAATATCATCCCTATAGCTACTGTTGTGATTACTTTTTTTACACTTTTCATATTATTTGAGTACATTTTTCGATTCCTTATTTACATTTTTTTAATTTTTTGCTAAAATTCCCACAAATATCCGTTCTCGGATATTTCTTCGTTTGATTCTAAATGAACTTTAAGCACAATGTTTATTTAAATATTTTGTAGAGTCGGGATGCTCTGCAAAATATAACTCTTTCCAAACTTTTAAAGCTTCTTTCTTGCTAAGTAACCTCATAGTCTTAATATTAAAAATTAATCCATTATCTGCAATACTCAATCTCTCATAATTAAAACTATCATGTTCAATAGAGAATACACCCTGTGTCAATATAAACTCGTTTATAAAATTAGTTCTAAATTCTTTGAATTGTTTTGAGGATAATAATTCATGCTCTGATAATAATTCATGCTCTGATGATAATTTATCTGGAGTAGGGGATATATACTCTTTCTCTCTCTTTACTCTTTTAGTATTACTAGTAGTAAAGATTACTGAGTCAGAATCTTTTACTCTGAGTGTATCACACTCAACCTTTTCTTTCTGAGTAACATTCTTTGACCCAGACCCATTTTGCGATGTTTGAGAGGGTTTTTCAGTATTTAAGTTAAAAATATCATCTAAGGTATTTTTACTAATATGATAACTATTACTTTTGTCATATTTAGTAATATTTAATTCATTGTTTTTCTGAGTAACATTCTTTGACCCAGACCCATTTTGTGATGTTTGAGAGGGTAGTTCCTCTAAATCATTTTTTATATTACTTTCTTGCTCATTTGTAATATTATGACTATTATTACTTTTGTCATATTTAGTAATAGTTGATTTTTCATCACTTTTTAATGCTTTTTCTACTTCTTTTTCATCTTTATTTTTGGCATTATTATCCTCATTATCCTCTGTATCTTTTATAGCTTCTGCATAAATAATATAATCATTAGGTGCTTGTCTTCCATCTTTTCTTCTTCTGATTTTTTTAACATAACCATACTTTTCTAGTTCATTTAATATTCTGATAATTGTTGGTTTAGATTCTTTAAGTTGTGACTGAAAACCTTGTAAAGAAAACACCCATCCATCAGGTTTAGAAACCATATATGTATATAACCCTTTTGCATGTAAACCTAGTAATTTATTGTTTATAATCGCATTAGGTACTTGTGTATAACAATATTCAAAACCTTTATATACTCTTCCACTTTGATTTTCCATCTTATAATCCTTTTATTAATTTTTTATTTATATAGCCTAAGCCACATAACTCATTTAAAGCTGTTACAACAATATTTTTACTATCATTTGTACTTTCTACTAAGTCCTGAAGACTTATCTCAACACTATTGATTTTTGAAGCGATAATGGTGTATAAACCTTTAGCTTCTAAAGAAGCTTTATTATCATTGAAAATATGTGTCATTATTGGTGTAAAGCCTGTATCTGCTTTTTCATTCTTTATGTTTGTTATCTTTTGCATTTTTAACTTCCCTCGATTTAAATTTAATTCTTCTGTTGTATTACTCATCATATACCCTTAGTCTCTTTATTATCTTTTTGATTTTTTAAAAACTCTTTGATTTGAGTATCAAATTTATCTGCCTTGATTATCTGCTTTTTAAAATTCTTTTCATCTGATTTTTCATATACAGAATTGATAAAATTCTTTATATTCTTATTGGTTTTTAAATCACTTCTATCTACTTCTGAATTAGATAATGTAAAAGGTAGTTTGTTTGTAGATGTGATAAGTCCTCTCCTTTTTACAGGTACAGGATTACCTACGATAAAATCAGGCTTTTTAGCCCATATATACACATCATGAGCAGATACCAATGTATTTGCTCTTGTCTTGTAGCTATTGATCCAAACTCTCAACACTACACCCATATCAACGATAACTTTTTCATCATCATTTTTACTACCTATCAAAGGTGTATAAGTAAATTTATAAGGCTTTTCTCTTTTTATAATGATTGTTTTAGAGCTATCTTTTTTAATCTTTTTATTAAATTCAATAGCAGAACATCCACTAAATAATAAAGAAGCACCACAAACTATTAATGCACTTGTAATATAGTTATTTCTCATCTCTTATCTCTCCTTGATGATGACTAATCTATCTCTATTGATACATGGTGTATCTTTATAAGCCATCTCTTTTGCTTTTTGCCAATTTTTGTAGATGTCATAACTATTTCCACAAACTCCTGCATCTTTATAGTCGCATCCATTTTCTTCACATACTGTCTTATCTTCCCCTATATTAAACATAGTAGAGCATCCAGTTAATAGCAAGAACATAGGGATTATTAAGTATCTACCAATTATCATCATTTACATCTCCATCATCAGAATTTTGATTATTAAAATAGTCTGTATCTATTGGGGTGTATTTTGTAACGGTGAGTTCTTCTCCACCTTTAAAGGCTACGACCACCTCTCTACCAGCACGAATAGATATAACAGGTGTTAAAGAATCTAATATTTTCATATAGTAATCAGAGAATTTTTGAAGTACAGTTTGACCACCAGTTCCAAAACCTTGTGTCATACCTTGTGATGGTGTGATAATAGAGCTAGTACCACTTGTTACATCTCCAGATAATGAGTTTGTTGTTTGTATAGCAACTACATTAGATAGAGTATTTATCATACCCTCTGCAAGAGATAAAGGTATTCCTGCTTTTAAAATTTCACCCTCTCGTGAAACTAAACGACCAGATACTCCCCATTCTCCATTTTCAGAAAATACCCATCCTTGAACTTCACTATCTAACTTATAATGAACATCATCAGCATCAGTCATATTACAAGATATGCTACTTAATCTAATCTCTACACCCTTTTTAGATAGGTCTGCTTTACCAGTACCTATCAATATGCATCCATTTAAATTAACTGTTTCATTGTTTGAAATTAATTGTGCATCTGTAATTCTCATAAAAATAGGGGCAGGTTGGCTAGAACCCTCAAACGATACAGGTATTTTTCCACCATTGATTAACATAGCTTTCGCAAAACCAGTTCTTAAAGAAAATGTTATTGTTTGATTTATATCTTCTGTTGTAACAGTTGTATCGGTTTGATTATTTGTTAAAGAAATAGTAGATGATGATATTTCTACATCCTCACTTACTTCTTCATAAATATCTTCTGTGTTACTATTTACATTTGCAGTATTATTAGCATCAGATATTTTAGATACTTCTTTCTTTTTGCTGCTACTTGTATTTTTAGCACCTACTTTAGAACCTTTATTAACACTTTTACTATTATTTGATAATACAGTATTTCTTAAAGGTTGCAATTTTGGTAAAGGTAGATTAAAAGGTCTTGATTGTATCTCTTTTAGCTTTTTCTCAATATGCTTTTTTTGAGAACTTAACTCTGTATTTAAAAGCAATGTTTTTTTAGAGAGTTCATCAATCTTTTTATTAAAATTACTATTATTCTCTTTGATGATGGTTTTAATATTGTTGATACCATTATCTATTTTTTTACCTATAGCAGTGTTTTGAGTTTTGAGTTTTTCATTTATATTCTTTTCACTTGCTACTATTTTTTGAGAAACATCATCTATCTTAGTATTTATATCTCCGATTTGTTGGTCTTTGATAGCTTTCCATTTAGATTCACTATCTATTTTTAAACCAAGTTCTGTAGCATTTACTTCTTTTACAACAACTCTATCTTGTGTTTGTAATTTAATAATTGTTTTTACTATTACAATACCAAGCATTAAAGCAAATGGAATAACTACAACTACTTTAATAATACGATTATTTAGATGTTTTCTTATTTTTTCTGACTGCTCGTTTTGAGAGAGTAGATTTTCTAGTCCATCATCATTCTTACTCTTTTTACTTTCTGAATTTGTTTCATCAATAATATAAGCATCATTTACTACTGTTGAGTCAGTATTTATAGAATTTGTATTTGTATCACTCATCTTCTACCCTCTGTGTAGAAGTAACAATAAAAACTCTTGTAGTTTCATTTGGCTTTAGTTTTTTATTTACTATAGAAGCAGCATAAACTGACATAGAAGCAAAATCACTCTCATTTATAGTGTAAGTTTCTTTTGAAATATTTGTAACTTTATATTCAAGTCCACTATAGCTACTACCTACAAGTTTTTTAGTAAGTATTAACTCTAATTTATCATCAAATATATATCTTTCGTATGGTGTAGAAGTTTTATATCCAGATGGAACTTTGTTATGATATAAGTCATAAACAAGCTTAGTACAAATCTTGTCGTGTGATAAGCCTTTGTATTTATCACTCTTTTGACTTTTACTAATATCTGTGAATCTTATGAATCTATCTGACTTTTCTAGTTTATTTGTAAAATTTATACTAAGCATCATAGGGTAGCTTCTGTAACCATAAACTACCATTTTTATTTTTCCATTTCTTTTAGCAAAAAGTTGTAAGAAGTTATCTCCAGCTTCTATTTTTAGATTAGCACTTATTGTACTGGTCGCAGCTACTGAACCATTTGAAGAAGTGCTTGTATTTTTTAACTTCTGTTGCTCTTTCTTCTTTCTATATGCTAATATTGATTTAGGAAGTTTTACACCTGCTAAAGGGTCTTTTTCAACCTCTTTAACCTCTTTTACATGATTAATATTTTTATTCTCTTTAGCATCTTCTTTTTTACTTTTAACACTTTTCTTTTTTTTATAAATAAAAGCACTCAGCTTTTTATCTTTTATTTTAAATGGGAACTCAATCACATTAAAATTATTTGTAGATAATGTTATCTCTAGTTCCTGCATCATAGGAACATCTTTAGCCATTAGCAATGTACTAAAAGCAATTAGTGCCAAATGTTTCAACATTTAAAACTCCTTGTGTATATTTAAATTCGATGTCATAGCTACACTCTTTTGTTTTTGCTATATCTTTTCCTATGTTTTGTGTAGCAATTCCATTTACCCTTAGTTTTGCTATTTTAAAAGTTTCATCATTGCCAACTTTCTTTAAGAAGATTGTGTTACTTGTTTTAAAACTTTGTTTTATAAGATTACTTTTTAGACTTATTACAAACTCATTAAGTTTTTCATCTTGAAGATTTAAAACTGATGGTCTCATTGTTTTTTTGATTAAAAGCATCTTCTCTTCAATACTATCAGGGTCAAAATTAGCAATATTTTCCACTAAAAAGTTAGCCCATAACTTGTAATATGTTTCATTTGCACTCTCTATACCAGCAACTACTACAGGTGAATGTTTATAAAGGAACTTTGCAGGTAGTTCCACCTTTACTTGCACTGTTTCCTTTAGTAATAAAAAACTAATTGCTAAAATTACAATTACTGTTGCTTCTAATATTATGAATTTCCAAAGATATTTGATAACTGCTGTATCTTTATCTGTTTTAGAAATAAACTCCTCACCAAATATTGTCATTTTTTACTCCACAAATAATTTATCATTAGTATCTGGATAATATTCATCAGGGTGCATATCCATCCTTTTAACTTCTGTTTTGAACTCTTTTGTATTTACACGATATATATGGTATTTATAAAGTAGATGTTTTAAGAACCCTTTTGCTGCTGTGTCCTTATACTTAGTATAAGAACGAGCAGAAAGCATTGAAGCTGCAAAAGAGATAGTAAAAACTAAAAACCCATTTACTACCGAAGAAAAACTAAGCATAAATATAAAAAAGATAAAAACACCTAGTGCTAATAAAATAGTGTCAATCTCTATTGCCACAAATACTCTGGGTCTATTAAAATATTTTAAAAACCGAACTGTTTTATATTTAGCCATTTTTTACACCTTTTGATTTATAAATAACAAATACTTTTTAGGTATTTGTTATTTAATTTCTTAGCTAGTAGCGAACTCAAAACTACTAAACATTTTCATTAATGATGGAGCAGCACCAATAACAGCACCTGAAAGACCTGCAACAAGTAAAGATACTTTCCAATCTTTTGTTTGTGCATAAGTAATTGCACCTGAAATCAACACTACAATTATTAATACAGGTATTAAATAACTAGATGTTTGATTCATTAAAGTGTCACTAAATGCTTGAAATGGTGAATCTTCTGCAAACATCATTGATGGAAGAAAGAACAGTAAAACTAGAAGCTTTGTCGAAATTGTGTTATTTTTCATATATAACCTTTTTAAATTTTCTTATTTTGTTGTAAGTAGTAAATTACAACATGGTGGTGATCTATTCTTTTTATTAATCTTCATCTATTTATCTTTTATTTAGCACCAAATTCATCAATTAAGTTTCTAGCTACTGTATTGCCTGAATTAGTGTATTGTTTTAGATTCTCTTCTCTTTTTTTCTCCCATTTAGGAGCAAGAATTTTGTATATAACTACAAAGAAGATAAGATAAGTTATTGCGAATGTTGAAATGATTATAATAAGTGAGTTTTGCATCTCAAAGTAAGTGATTGACTGTAAATAATTTACTATATTTAAAAGAATTATCTTTTTATCTACAAATTCTTGAATAGCGATATACACTAAATCTAACTTCAGATAGAGTAACCCACCTAGAATAAGAAATACAATAGTGAATAAGTTCATAGCAATAAATTCTAAAGGTTTTATCCATTTCTTGTAGGTATTATGAAACTTATTCAACTTTCCATCTTTAGAATCATCCATGACATACTGTCTAACATACTTAGAAAAGCCTATTGGTACTAAAAGATAGTATGTAAATGAAATGGTGTATATAAATGCAAATATCATAACCATATCAGTATGTAAGAAAAATGTAGATGCCAATAGTAGTGACATAAACAAGAATTTAACAATTATGATTTTAAAATTTCTTTTTAGAAGTCTCATCCTTAATGACAATAGATACTCTGCATCGAAAATATCCCTTGGTGAACTATCAAAATCTACTGCATTGTTAAAACTTTTTCTAAAAAACCTTAATATCTCAAAATCCAACTCCCATAGGGTATTAGTTTCTTGTTGGTC
>Ga0256836_1001250_pt1 | contig 11490 bp, 12 predicted proteins | sample 4561380metaG_FD_185974 | JGI IMG/M metagenome (GOLD analysis project Ga0256836, IMG submission 185974) | Hydrothermal vent microbial communities from Guaymas Basin, Mexico - 4561-380 | ecosystem: Environmental > Aquatic > Marine > Hydrothermal vents | place: Mexico: Guaymas Basin | collected...
CACTTAGGCAGTATGCTGATTTGGATATATTGGTACATAAAGATGATATTTATAAGATATATGATTTATTAAAAAATGACTATACTCGAGAACTAAAATGCACACCATCCCAAGAAAAAACTTGGTTCAAATACGCTCACGACTTAGGCTTAACTTCAAAAAATGGTATTCATATAGAGTTCCATTGGAGAATGCTAGATACTGACCATCCCATTAATTTAAAAGAGATTGATTTTTTTCAAAAAAAACAATTTACTTATATTAACAAGCAACAAATTCCAATCATTTCAAATGAAGAGTTCTTAGTTTATCTTTGTGTGCATGGAAGTAAACATATGTTTGAAAGAGTTGAATGGATTGTAGATATAGATAGATTCATACAAAATCAAATAATTGATTGGGATAAATTTGAAACTTTAGTAAAAGAAAAAAACTATCAAAACTTTGTCTATCTTGGACTCTATATGTCCAACTATCTTTTTTCAACAAATATAATTTTTAAAGATTATACCTTTAATGATGTAGAAAAAATAAAAACACATATTTTTAATCTTTGGCAAATAAAAACTATATTTAACAATAAGAATAATATCTCTTGTATGTTAAAACTATTTAATTCAATAGGTGATAAAATTAAATATATTTTTAAAATATATCTCAAACCAACTTTTACAGAATATCGCTATATTAATCTACCTCAATTCCTCTACTTTTTATACTATCCTCTACGACAATATCTTCTTATGAAGAAGTACTTTTTAAATAAAAATAAGTAATATTATCTATCTTCTTTTTCAAGTAATTATAATATGGCATCATAATATCTCTTGTGCTTTGATATAACCCTACTTTTTCTAAAAATCCGAAAGCAACATAGGCATAAACCAATTTTATCATTTCTCTTACGGCAAAAGCTTTTGCCTTTTTATTTTTATAATAATACTCACTATTCCACCATGAAACATTTGAACTAACTATAGTAAATGTCAAGTTTTCATCATTAGGTACATGAATCAGATCTAAAAGTAATTTTATTCTTCTTGAATGAGGAGAATCTGAAACTATAATTGCACTTTGAAAATGATTTTCTATCATATAATTTTTTATAAAAAGCATCTCTACTTTTGTATTTCCAATTGCATTATAGTGTACTATATTAGTATTTTTATATTTATGCTTCTCTTTTAAATATTGGATTCTTTTATCATCCATGTGTAATTGTTTTCTTTTTTGAGAGCGATTATCTCCTGTTAATACAAGAGTATGTAAAAGAGCATAACCTTTGTCGTATAAGTCTATCGCTTTTTTTATTCTTGCACCATCACCACCACCTAAACAGACAATAATATCTGATTTAACAGGTGTTTGAGTCACATCTAAAAAACGACCTAAATTATAATATATGATAAAAGCCAATATGAATAAAAAAGTCAGTAACAGCAGAAATGTTCTTATTTGTTTATACACTTTATAATGTCCAGCATTCTTTTTGCCAGTACTTTTCTGTCAAAATCAACTGCAAGTTTTTGACAACCATCTTGAAGGTCTTTATACTTTTGTTCATCACTTTTTATAATAGTTAATTTTTCTAAAAAATCTTGTTCATTTTCTGGTTCAAAACACAAACCTGCATTATATTTTTCAATGATCTCTTGTGCTTGTCCTTCAACACCAAGAAGTGTTGGTTTTTTCATAGCAGAGGCTTCAAATATTTTAGATGGTATAACCGACTTGAAATTATCTTCTTTTTTCAAAGGAGCTAAAGAAACATCGCAAATACTTAAATATTTAGGTACATCTTCTTTGGCTATTGGATCTAAAAAGGTGATATTTTCAAGTTGAAGCTCTTTTGCTAAATCTACTATTGTTTTCTTCATAGCACCATCACCTATAAACAGAAAGTGAATATCACTATCTTGAACTTTTGCAATGCTTTTAACTATAAAATCTAAACTATGTGCCATGCCATGTGTACCTATATAACCTATAACAAACTTGCCATCTAAATTTAATTCATGTAATAAGTCTTGATCTTTTTCCTTAAGATTAAAAAGATCCATATTGGAGCCGTTTGTAACAACCTCTATTTTAGATTCATCTATACCTCTTGAAATAAGATTAGATTTAAATGCATCTGTAACAGCAATAACCTTATTAGAACTTTCATATAAGCCCAATTCAATCTTTTCTAGTAAGTCAATAACTATACCCTGCTCCATGGCACCTACTGTTTTAATTGATTCAGGCCATAAATCTCGTAACTCAAATACCCAAGGTTTTCTTCTGATCTTACTTATACCCCACGCAGCCCATGTAGTAAAAAACTGAGGAGAAGTAGCGATAATTAGATCATGTTTTTTAAATAGACCGACAATAAAAGCCATCATTCCAAAACTAATATAATCAAGTACTCTTTTTGCAAATCCACTATTTGATGTTATATAACTCCATACTCGAATAATTTCTATGCCATTTATATACTCTTTTTGATAGAGTTTGTTTTTATATCCCTCATATACTTTACCATGAGGAAAATTTGGAGCACATGTAATAATAGTTACTTCAATATCTTTATCTTTTATCCACTCTTTTACATGTTCATAAGTTCGTGTTGCTGGTGCATTTACTTCTGGTGTAAAATTATCTGTTATAAACAATATCTTCATATTTCTATCTCTACCTTTAAATTTTTTTCAAATTTTATTTCAACACATATTGCATCAATCAATTTATTGAACTCAGGAGCATATTTATATGTTGTAAATTCAATAGGATGAGTAGACTTTATAGTATTTATGATTTCATCTTTTAGAATGTCTGGATGGAAATGAACTCTAGCAATAGCTTTTGCAGGTTTATTTAAATAATCTTCAATAATTATTTTCTGATCTTCAAATGTCCATTTTCTAGTATGAAAAACACTCTCTTTTCTATACCCATTATGCGTAGCTTCTATGACATTACTATTTTCTTCTAAAGCAATTATTTTGGCTCTATTTGCCACTCTAAAACCACCCCATACTTCACTCTGATCTTTAGAGTTTACTTCTACGGTGTTATGTGAAGCTGTCGAACGTTCTAAAGTCCTTCTTTCATTTGTTTCATAGGTTGAGAGACCTGTATCTACTATAAAGTCTTGATTATTTTTATGTACAATAAAGTTAAATGTATCACTATGTGCATGACCAGGAATATAGTCTGGACCTATATTTCCAACATCTATAACACATTCATACTGCTCTTTAGTTATCTTTCTATATCCTGAATTATGAAGATCATGTAGAGTAGTACCTATCTTTAATCTATTAGCATGCTCAAACAACTCTCTAGAAGTTGGAGCTATACCATTTGCACTATCATTTAAAAGAGGAATATCACCATTGTTATATGTCATCACTTCTAGCCATCCTAACATTAGTGAAGCTTTTTCTTTTAGAAGATCTAATAACTCTTGGTTTTTAAACATATTGTTTTGAACTAGGTTTATACAGTCTAGTACTCTAAAAAGCATAATCTGATGGTACATAGGACTCAACTCAAAGTGAGCTCCATCATCTAAAATCTGTTCTTCTAACTCTTTTTGCAAAATATCCTTTGCTTGAGTATATAAAACTTCATCTTGAAAGTAGTATGCCCCAAAAAGCAAACTAAATCCATTTTCAAGTAGATGGTTTCCTAAAAGGTGATATTCTAAATTATCTAGTAAAATATAATACTGAGCATATAAACTATCATCTATCTTTTTATCTTGTATCTGAAATTTTGTTAAAAATTTAATCCAGTTTATACCTCTAAGGCTTATTGGAAAAGGTTCAAGCCCATCTTTTATACTCTCAATATTTTCAATAAAATCATATATAAGTTGTATATCTTCCTTTGTTTTCAAATATTCAAAGTATGTAAGATTATATGTCCAAAGCTTACCATACTCAGGATAGTTCCAGTCAATTTGCTTCTCAAAATTTTTGCTAAGGTTTAAAAAAGTAAATATGTTATCAATATAACTACTATAGTGATTTACTATAGAGTCATTTAGTGCTAAAGAAGTAGAAGCTGACTCTTTTACAAGTTGATATCTGAATCTCCTAAGTCTTCTTAATCTAGCTCTTGCAAAATAAAAAAGTCTGAAATAGATCTGCTTTGTCTTTAAATACTTTATCGTATTAAATAGTTTAATATACTTATCCACAATTATTTGTAAATATCCTTTCTATGTCCAACCGAGATAACGGTTATAATAAGCTTGTCATCTTCTTTTTTGATAACAACCCTATAATTCCCTATTCTCAGTCTAAATTTACCTTTATGGTTACCCTGTAGTGCTTTGAGATTATTCTTTAGTGTTTCTGGATCTTCTGACAACAGTAATAACTTCTCTTTAATCAGCTTCTTCGCAACAACATCAAGTTTCATAAACTCTTTTCTTGCACTAGTTAAAAAAACCAATTTATACATTAATGACCTATATACCTAGTTCTTTAAAAACTTCTTCTGCAGCTATTAGTTTTTCTTTACCACTTTTAAGCTCATCAAGTCTCTTGTCTGCTATTTTTTCATCAATATAGTCAAAGTACATACTCAATGCTTTTTCAACAATATGACTCTTTTTCTCATTTAATTCTGATGAAACTGCATTTAGCTCATCAATGATAAAATCTGAAACCGTAAATGTACTTCTAATCTTGTGCATTTTCTATCCTTTTCATATAATCATTCATACAATTATACATATTTAAAATCATTTCGTCAATAACTAAGATTTTTCTAATCATATAAAACTTTATTTATAAATTGATTACTTTGTTTTTGAGAATCAAATAATGAAAACTTTTCTTTAGCAGATTTTGCCATTTGTTGATAATTATCTTCATTAAAATACTCAATAGCTTTTTTAAGTTCTTGGACATTTTTAGGTTCAATGAGAATACCGGTTTCATATTCATCTACAATCTCTTTTAATCCTGGTAAATCAGTAGCAATAATAGGAATTCCTATGGAGTAGCTTTCTATTACAATACCAGGATAGCCTTCTTTATAACTAGGTAATAATAGGACATCATACTCGTTTAATGTCTTAAGTACTTCTTCTGCTTTAAGTACACCTTTATAAGAAATATTATTTTCTTTAAAGTATTCGATACTATATTTATTATCATGTATAGGTCCATAAATATCTATAACATAACTATCATCTAATAGTTTTCTAACTTTTACTATCTCATCAATACCTTTTTCTTTAATAACATGACTGATAAACACAAAGCGTTTAGAAAAGATTTTTGTTTTCACATCAATCGTAGGTTTATTCCTTACATTTGGAAACCAGAATGTATTTTCATTAATAGACTTAAACTTATTTACTAGGTCCTGCATTTCTAAAAACAGATAAGCAACATTTGAAAAAATATAGTCTAATAACTTCTTTTTTAGTCCTGTCGCAGATATATATACATCCCAGGCTTCACCACCAAATTTTCTCAAACTTGTTGATTTATGAAATAACTTTCCAAATAGTATAATAATAGGTCCAAAGAAAATATAGTCTCTTGAACTATGTAATGAGATATGTTTTGTTTTAAATTGCTTTATAAAGATTTGAGCTGTTATTAAAACATAAGCAATCAAAGTATTTTGATAATTCTTTTTATTTGTATCTACTACATCATACTTAAGATTTTGTTCATCCATCTGCTCTAATAAATTTTCGAACAGTACAACAGCTCCACCAGTTAAAGTAGAATCTCTTTTATTTTTTCTTGGTCCAATTAATAATATATTAGACACTCAAAGATTCCTTTTTATTAAAAATATCATTTATATTATTAAAATTAAACTCTATTGTTTTATATTCAGTATTAATTTTTTTATAATTTAATATTGCACTACACAACGTTTTATAATTTTCTGTTGAAACTAAAATACCATTCTTACCATCTTTTATTAAATGATCCATAAAAGGTATACATCTTGTTGCTATAATTGGTTTTTTTAGATACAAATTTTCTAAAACTGTATTTGGCAAACCTTCCCATCGAGATGATAAAACATATAAATCACTATAATAAAAATATTTATAAGGATTATCTTGAAAACCTAATAATGTAATATATTTTCCTAAATGATATTTTTCAATCAAGTGCTCTAATTTACTATTATCATCACCATCACCAATAATATATAATCTAAAATTATTATTTTTTTCAATAACTTCCTTAAAAGCTTCAATCAAAACATCAAACCCCTTTTGATAAGTTAATCGTCCAGCTGCTACAACATTTACATATTCTTTGTCAAATGGGTTTTGAATATCTTTTATTTTTTCATCAATGAGGTCCGTATCTATTGGATTTAATAAAACGGTTATTTTATTCTCTTCTATATGATGATATTTTATAATTTCATTTTTCATTTCTGGTGTTTGAGCAATGATAAGCTCAGCATCTCTATACGCTTTGTCAAGCATCATTTTCATAAATGGACTAATCTGTTTGTTTTCAATAATTAGTTTTGGAGAATTAGGACTTCGTAATATAACTTTAGGCTTATTTTTCATTCCAAATAAAGCAAAATTCAAAACTACATGAGTACGGAATAGTGTGGAAAAAACAATATCAGGTCTAATCTCTAAAATTTTATGACGTAATTTTAAAATTGAAAATATTGTTCTTGATACTCCTAAATCATAGATTTTTACATAGTTTGGAATCAAATCTAAATATTGACCTTTTTTTTCAGTTAAAACTAGATGTAAATCATATTGATCTTTATTTAATTTTCGTAAGATATTAACAGTAACTTTCTCTGCACCACCACCATATAATCCAGGTAAAAAAAATAATATATTAGTTTTTTTCATTACGAATCCTATTATGTAAAGTTTTTTGTTCATTAATATAAATCACTAAAAAGATAAATATAAAAAATGTTGCTTTAAATGTATATGAGACTAGTGCATTATCCATTAATAAAAGAATTAATAAAAATCCTAATAAAAAGTATTTAATACTTTTATCCTGAACTTTTAAAACTTCTTTAAATAAAACAACATACATAGAATAAAAAAGAAACAAGCCAATTAATCCAAGATTAGAAATAAGTTCCATATAATTATTATGTGCATACAATCCAAGCTTATTTTGTAATTCAAAAGTTCTTTGCCCTGTTCCTAATAAAATTGTTCCAAAATCTTTAGAAAAAACTTCATAAGCAGTTTCAATTAAATACAATCTTTCATAAGTACTACCACTAACTTTATTTGATGTAAATGCTAATTGTGCAACTTCAAATCTATGTATTAAATTATTAATACCGTCTACTTTTTCTATTAAACTTGTATTAAACATCATAATACTTACAATAATAAAAAAGATAGATATAATTACAGATTTTTTAGACTTTAAAGAACTTATTAAATAAATACTTAATAATAGAAGTGAAAAAATAACACCTTTTTTTGAAGCTGTCATTATAATAGTATAAAAAGCCAAGAAAATATTAGACAAAAATAACAAAGTTGAAAGTTTTGATTTATTTTCTTGCAACAAAATAAACGAGGCGAGAATATTAAATAACATATAGATTGCTAAAACATTAGGATTATTTGTTGTTCCAACAAATCTATGCTTAAAATGTAGTGTATATTCGCTAACATATGGAATAATATCAAATAAAATTAAGTAATTATACACTCCACCTAAAATAATTCCATATAAAATATACTTTTCTATTTTAAAATAAATTGCTATATTGTAAATAATAACTAAATTAATAGCAATAATCATAACAATAAATGATCTTCCAATCGTATAATTTGTATCAATAGACCAGTATATACTAAAAAATGAGTAGATCGCAAATAATATATATATCCATAAAAATTTATGTATTTTAACTTTAATTGATTGGTGAGTAAAAATATAAATAATAAAACTACCAAATAATATTACATTTAAAATTCTGGTAACTATAATATTACTACCAATAGCAAATATAAGGGTACTCGCAATATAAAGCATTAATAAATATGAAAAATATTTTTTTGCAGTCATCACTCAACTATTCTTTATCAAAGACTCAATAATCATTTTTTGAGGATTAATTTCCATATCATGCCAGTCTAATTTTTCATCCCAAAATCCTTGACAGTCATCGTAAATATATGGTGCAAAATGATAGCTCATTTCAACTATTAATGGTCTATTGTCTTGATCAAAAACATAATCATATGCCATTGATTGAAAATGCAATTTTTTAGAAGTTTCAAATGCAATCTTTATGCATTCACTTGGTATTTGATTTTTATCGTACACTATTTTACCACTTCCTGAAGCTCGAAAATCACCATCTCTACATAAGCGTTTAATAGCTATTGCCTTGTTCCCTATAGTAATAACTCTAATATCAAAAGTATTTCTAGGAATAAATTCTTGAAAATAAATATATCCTTTTTCTCTGCTCATTACTTTTTCTTTTTCAGTCTGAATAAAAAGTCTACCAAAAGATTTTACTAGATTTTCAAAACTACTCTTAGAGGGTTTTTCTTTAAATTTTTTCATTTTATCTTGAAACCAAGAGACTCTATCTACTTGAGCAAAACCTTTTCCAAAAGATTGATTAATAAACTTTTTCGCTTCATTTTGAGTATGACATAATTTTACATTCATAGAACCTGCACCACCAGAAAGTTTAAATACTTTTGGAAAACTAGTAGTACTTACCCATTTTAAAGCATCTTTTTTAGTGTAAAATACATAAGATGGTATTATTGGAGCATTTATAGATTCTAGCAAGTACTTTTGACCTACTTTATTATCATAAAAGTATGATGTTTTAAAATTAGGAAAAACAATTTTACCCATTATTTCAAGTGAATATATTAATTCTTTTGCAAACTGTAATGATTCAAAATGGCTTAAATTCCATGACCACAATAATAAATCATAATTTTTCATTACTTCTATAATGTCATTTTTATAACAGTCAACAAGACCATAATCTATATTATTGTTCTCACAATATTCAATCCATCTATCACTAAAATCATCTTTATAATGATGTATTGCTATCCTCATGTTATTTACCTAAGTCCTAAAAATAATTTTATTTGTTTTAATGTTGGAATTCTTGGATTTTTCAAATATAGTTCTAACATTCTCATTTTTGACCAAATTCTATGATAATTTTTATAGTCTTTTTCATCACTTGGTAACCATTTAGGAATTTTTGTACTTTGTAAAATTACTTTTTCATCGTCAAAAAAAGTAGTCTTGAAACTAATTTCTTGATTATCATTAAGTTCTACAATTACAGATCTTCTATTTTTATTATTTTGAATTTTATTATATGTATTTTTAAATTCTTTCCCATTATAACATGAAGGTGTATTTAAATTTGGAAATAAAAAATTGCCAATACCATAAAAAATTTTTTTACCATTGTAAACTTCCATACTTTGTATTACATGTGCATGGTGTCCTATTATTAAATCTGCTCCAAAATCTATAATCTCTCTCGCTTTTTTTATATCAGATGGCCTAGGATATGATATTTCTTCATCACCCCAATGTAAACTTACAATAATAAAGTCACTGTTATCTTTTTGTTTATTAATATCATGTTTAATTAAATCTAAATCTAATGGTGCAGCACCGTTTACAATATCTGTTCCAAATATAGGATGTGTAGATGGACAACAATAACCAAGCAATGAAATTAGCCTATTATTTTGCTTAATTAAACATGGGTTATTAAAGTTATTCGTTTTATTACCTGCTCCAAAATACAAAATATTATTCTCTTCAAGATAGTTGATAGTATCTTGATACGATTTTTCACCATAATCCATTATATGATTATTTGCCAAATTTACAGCCAAAGGTAGTCTTTTAAATGATTCTTTTATATAGGATGGATTACTACCTAAATTTACTTTATTATTTGCTGGTATTCCAGATGTTGACAATGGATATTCTAAATTAAAAATATATTCATCTAGATCTATTTCTATATTATACGCTTTATCTAAAAACACATCACCTAAAAAATCTATTTTCATTTTAAAATTCCTTTTTTTAGCTTAATATATATATATGTAATAACAAAAATATTTACAAAAATACTTGTTAAAGTAAAGAGCCATATTGATATCATTTCAGAATTAAAAAGATAAAAACCTAAATATATAGATGAAAATCTCAAAATGACTGAAATGATTTCCATTTGCATTTGCACTTTTTGTAGTTTTAAAATACTGAAGGTCATAATAGATGGCGAATTGATAAATAAGAATAAAAACCAAAATATCAAAACTTGTGCATATATACCAGCTTCAATCCATATTTCACCAAAAACAAAAGAAAAAATATACTCTCCAAAGAAAAATATTATAATTAAAGGAATAATAAATAGTTTTAATAGCCCTAATGTAGTTTTAAAATAAAGATTAAAAAAGTTTTCACCATTTGCATGCATCTTTGATGCTCTCTGATAATAAACTTCTCTTGTTGATGAACCAATCAGTCCTATAGGGGCCTGTAATACTCTAACAGTTAAAGCATAAAATCCTGCTATTTCTGGAGAGTATAGTGAGCTTAAAAGTAAAATTGGAATATTTTGAGAAATAGAATTCATAAAAACTGTCAATGTTTGATATTTTGGAAACTGATCATGCTTTTTTAAAACTATTTTTATTTTTCTTTTCGATAATGATGAAAGTTGAAGAGTTTGCTTCTTTATATGAAACCTAACTAATGTAAATAAAGATATAAAATCTGCTACTAATTTACCAATTATTAGACCATCCAAACTCATAACATATCTTACAAAACCTTGTATACTCACTACTGAAAAAGCATTTAATACACGAACTTTTGACAATGTCTTATAAAACTGATTTCTACTAGAATAAGCATTAAAAATTTGCATCATTCCTATTAAAAAGATTCCAATTGGAATAAAAAATATAATAAAACTATTACCTGAAAAATAATCTAAAATAAAATCATAAAAAACAAATACAACTAAAATTGATAATAATGTAATGCTACTTGTTAATATTATTGATAAGAATAAAAGTGCCTGTGCATCTTTATTAGATTTTGGTAACATTATTGCTTGATCATACTTAAAACTAGAAACTGAACCAACAATAGTGACAATTGCAAAAAAAGCTGAATATAAACCAAATTCAGTAGGTGTATATAATCTAGTTAGTACTGGTATAGATAATAGCATAATAACTTGAGCAATCAATGTACCAGACATTAATGTCATTATTTGCATTACATAAGTATTATTTTTCATAAATTTTAAAGTTTTCAGTATATACTCTTTAATATTCTTAATTATAAAATTCTCTATACCACTTAACAAACTCAGCAATTCCATCAGCTAATTTTGTATCTGGTTTATATCCAAAGTTCTCTATGAGTCCTGTTACATCTGCGTAAGTACTTACTACATCACCATCTTGCATAGGCATGAAGTTTTTCT
>Ga0256836_1001252_pt1 | contig 11478 bp, 11 predicted proteins | sample 4561380metaG_FD_185974 | JGI IMG/M metagenome (GOLD analysis project Ga0256836, IMG submission 185974) | Hydrothermal vent microbial communities from Guaymas Basin, Mexico - 4561-380 | ecosystem: Environmental > Aquatic > Marine > Hydrothermal vents | place: Mexico: Guaymas Basin | collected...
AAAACTGTGTGGATCAACACCAAAAGGTAGAATATTAACAATTTCAACCGTATCAGCAGCAATATGCTTGACAATGTCATACAGAGCAAAAGTTGTAACAGAAACAATAGGTTTTTGTACTGTTTGTGACTTGTTTCCAGAGGACATAAAAAAGAGTAAACTTCCTAATGCTATCATTAAAATAAGTGATATAATCTTGAGATTTTTCATTTTCTGTCCTTAAGAAATTTATTTGCAATTATACCCTCTTTTTATATAGTTTGATAATATAAGTTTTTTTAGATATAATTCGCCACTTTATTATAGGAAATATATATGACTACAAGTCTTTTACTTATTGTTCAAATCGTACTCGTTATCATCTTGGTTATCGCTGTACTTTTACAAAAAAGCTCGAGCATCGGTCTTGGTGCATACAGCGGATCGAATGAATCTGTTTTTGGAGCAAAAGGTCCAAACAGCTTTCTTGCAAAAGCTACATTTACAATTGGCTTTTTATTTGTTATCAATACAATTACTTTAGGCTACATGTACGCTAAAGCTGCACAATCTTCTGTTGTAGATGAAGTTATAGATAATACAAATATTGCAGCACCGACACTTCCGGTAACAACAGCTACAAAAGAAACAAATAATTCAAAATAGGAGAATATTGCTATGTTAAATGAGATATTTAATGAATGTGAAACAAAAATGCAAGGTGCCATTGAGCATATGCAAAGAGAGTTTAAGACATTAAGAAGCGGAAAAGTGACTACTGCCGTTTTAGACAATGTAAAAATTGACTATTATGGTACTCCTACACCACTTGATCAAGTTGGTTCTGTAATCGCTACTGATGCAACAACTATTGTTATTAATCCTTGGGAAAAAAATCTTCTTAAAGATATCGAATCAGCAATACAGAGTGCAAATATTGGTGTAAATCCGAATAATGACGGGGATTTAATTAAACTTTTCTTTCCACCAATGACAGTAGAACAACGTCAAGAGTCTGTAAAACAGATGAAAGGGATGGGAGAAAAAGCAAAAATCTCTATTCGTAATGATAGACGTGATGCAAATGACAAAATCAAAAAACTTGAAAAAGAAAAAGAGATCACACAAGATGACTCTAAATCAGCACAAGACAATATTCAAAAGATTACAGACAAATATATCACCAAAGTAGATACTATTCTTAAAGACAAAGAGGTTGAAATCCTTAAAGTCTAAATAACTTCGCACCATTTTTATGGTGCATTTAACCAACTTCAACAACAGGAACTTCACAATGGACATTAAAAAAATATATATGGATGCAGATGCTCTTTTAGAAGGACATTTTAAACTCTCTTCTGGAAACCATTCACAATTTTATCTTCAATCTGCAAAAGTTTTAGAAGATCCAAAAACTGCAAAACTTTTAGCAGATGAACTTGCTCGTGAAATTAAAGCAAGTGGTTTAGAGATCGATACTGTATGTGCTCCGGCACTTGGTGGTCTTATTGCCGGTTTTGCACTTGCAACTGCACTCGATGTCCGTTCTATCTTTGCTGAAAGAGTTGATGGAAAAATGACTATTCGTCGTGGTTTTGAAATCAAACCGGGTGAAAAAGTCTTAATGTGTGAAGATATTATAACAACCGGAGGATCCGCTATGGAAGCTGCCGCTGTTGTAAAAGAACTCGGGGGAGAAATTGTTGGTGTTGCGGCACTTGCTAATCGTGGTTTTTGCCATAGAGAAGGGAGTGATATTAAAACAAAACCAAACTGTAAATTACCACAGGATATTCCATTTTTTGCATTGGCTGATTTTACATTTGAAATGTATGCTCCAGAGGAGTGTCCACTTTGTAAAGATGGCAGTGAAGCTATCAAACCTGGATCAAGAGGAAATTAAAACTCCTTTTAAGTGCTTTGGCACTTATCTATAGTTAAGCTGGCATGTAATCATACGCTCAACAAGAACTCGTGCTACCTCTACTTTTGCATCTACAATTGTTGTAATATCAAGATCGGCAAGCTGTTCTTTCTCTTCTAAAGAGACTACTTTTACAATGAGATTGGCATTTTTTGCTACTTTTAAAACAGCTTCACAAATAAGTCTCTTTTTTGTAATATTATCCAGTGTTACAATAATAGCTGATGCTTTTTCAACATGTAAAGCTTCTACAATAGATGATTTTGAAGCATCACCAAGATAACACTCTATCCCATCGGTCAAAGCCTCTTTAACATGTTTGTTCGAATTGTCTATAACAACAAACTCAACACCTAACTCTTCAAGATGTTTTGTTACAAATTTACCAACAACGCTGTACCCACATACAACAATATGATCCTCCTTTTGAGCCAAAGCAGACATATCTGTTACCACATCTTTTTCTTTAATGATACTATCGACAAAAGGGCTTATTTGTGCAATGAAAAAAGGTGTAACAATCATAGAAAAAACAACAATCAATACAAGCAAAGATGCCAAATCCGACTCTATTATTCCACCTGAAGAAGCAAGTGCAAAAATAACAAAGGAAAATTCTCCAACCTGAGAAAGAAGCATTGCCGTTTTAAGAGAGTTGGCACTACTAGAACTTAATCGTAAAAGTAAAAAAATAATAAGCATTTTTACCATTAGCACAAGAAGAAAAAAACCAATAACTTCACCTATATGCTCAATAAAAAGAGTAACATCTATTTTCATACCTACAACTACGAAAAATGTTCCTAAAAGGATATCTTTAAAAGGAGCAATATCCGCTTCAACTTTATGATGATATTTTGTTTCAGCAATTATCATTCCTGCAACAAAAGCGCCTAAAGAGTAAGTAAATCCCATCGAAGCAGCAAAAAGAGATGCACCTATGACAATAAATAAAACAGAACCCATAAAAAGTTCATCAAGATCAGAAGATGCTGAAAAACGAAGTAACCATGCAACAACTCTTTTACCAACTGTTAATAATACACCAACTACAATAATAGCAGAACTGAGTGTATGTAATAAAATTGTACTAACACTCTCATCACCTTCTGTTGTCAAAAAACCAATGAGGATCAGGATCGGAATGACTGCAATATCTTGAAAGATAAGTATCCCTGTTGCACTCTGTCCGTATGGCGTGTAGATCTCTTTAGATGCTTTTAAATAAGAAAGGACAACAGCTGTTGATGAGAGAGAAAAAGCAAGAGCAATAATCAGGGATGGCTGATTATCCAGTCCAAACAAGAAGTGTGCGGCAAGATAAACAACCAAAGAGGTAAATCCGACCTGCATCAATCCATTCCCAAAGATATCTTTTTTCATATTGCCCATTTTGGCCAAAGATATCTCTAGTCCTATAGTAAACATCAAAAAAACAATACCAAACTCCGCAATCATCTCCAACTCATGTGAATGTCCTGCTTCACGAAGGTCAAAAGCATAAACGATAATAGTACCGGTTAAAATATAGCCGATAATTTGCGAAATTCCTATCTTTTTTAAAAAGATATTGAGCACTATTGAGAGCCCCAACGCAATAATAATATAGAGTAAAATATTTTCCATCTTAAAACTTTCATAATTGAATAAGTGATTATATACTATAATCACATTAATTAAAAGAGATGGAGATTTTTATATGACTAAATACATTTTTGTAACCGGAGGCGTTTTAAGCTCTCTTGGAAAAGGGATTACAGCCGCTAGTGTTGGTACTTTGCTTAAACATTCTGGTAAAAATGTGGGGATGTTAAAAATTGATCCATATATCAATGTTGATCCTGGTACTATGAGTCCATTAGAACATGGTGAAGTTTTTGTTACAAAAGATGGAGCAGAAACGGATCTTGACATTGGTAACTATGAACGGTTTTTAGATGCATCTTTTCTAAAAAGTTCTAACTTTACAACAGGACAGGTATATTCATCTGTCATAGAAAGAGAACGTGCCGGTGGTTATCTTGGCCAGACTATTCAGGTTATTCCGCATATTGTCGGTGAAATTGTCTCTCGTATTAAAAAAGCGGGAGAAGGGCATGAGATCTTAGTGGTTGAACTTGGTGGAACAGTTGGTGATATTGAAGGGCTTCCGTTTATGGAAGCGATTCGTCAAATGAAACATGATGATGAAGTCGCAGGAACTTTTTTTATCCATGTTACACTTATTCCATTTATCAAAGCTGCAGGTGAGCTAAAATCAAAACCGACACAACACTCTGTACAAGAGTTACGTCGTATTGGAATTACTCCACAGATGATTATAGCAAGAAGTGAAAATCCTTTGCCTAAAACATTTAAGAAAAAACTGGCGATGAGTTGTGATGTTAATGCAAACAGTGTTGTCGAAGCAACAGATGCTGCAAGTATTTATGATGTTCCGATGAGTTTTTTACGTCAAAATATTTTAAAACCAATTGCAAAAGAGTTAGATCTTGGTGAGTTAGAGCCGGATATGGAAGAGTGGGATAATCTTGTTAAGAAAATCGTACAACCAAAAGGCAAAGTAGTTATTGGTTTTGTTGGAAAGTATCTTGCACTCAAAGAGTCATACAAATCTCTAACAGAAGCACTCATTCATGCTGGAGCACACCTTGACAGCCGTGTTGAGATCTGCTGGGTTGATTCTGAAGAGATTGAAGACAGAGGAGCTGAGGCACTTCTGAGCGATTGTGACGGAATCTTGGTTGCCGGTGGATTTGGCAGCCGTGGTGTTGAGGGGAAAATTCAGGCTATTAAATATGCACGTGAAAATAAAGTGCCATATCTTGGAATCTGCCTTGGTATGCAGCTTACACTTGTAGAGTATGCACGAAATGTTTTAGGTCTTGAGGGTGCCAACTCTATAGAGTTTGATGAAAATACTCCATATCCTATGATCTACCTTATAGACAACTTCTTGGATCAAAGTGGTGGAATGCAACTCCGCACTCATGAATCACCAATGGGCGGAACACTTCGTCTTGGTGAGTATCCATGTGATACAAAAGAGGGCTCAATTCTCCGCCAAGCTTACAATGGTCAAAAAACTATCTTTGAACGCCATCGTCACCGTTATGAGGCAAATCCGGAGTACAGAGAACAACTTGAAGCTGCAGGTATGATAGTTACTGGTGAGTCAAACGGTCTTATTGAGACTGTAGAGGTAAAAGATCACCCATGGTTTTTGGGTGTTCAGTTTCACCCTGAATTTACTTCACGTCTTCAGACTCCAAATCCATCTATACTTGCATTTGTAAATGCGAGTTTGAATGCTGAGTAAATTACCCCTTATCACCAAACAAGACCTTTTTGAAATGCTTTCATCAAGGTTTAGTGTAGAAAAAAGACTCTCACAGATTCCCAATCCTGCTCTTTTGCATGATGGGGTCAAAGCTGCAAAACGCATAGCTGATGCCATTAAAAATAGAGAAAAGATTACTCTTGTTGGTGATTATGATGTCGATGGGATCAGCTCAACTGCTATTATGGTTGATTTTTTCAGACAGATCCCCTACCCTTTAGAGGCACTCATTCCAAATAGATTTCATGATGGCTATGGTGTAAATCCTTCTGTTTTACAACGTATAGATGCCGATGTAATCATTACTGTAGATAATGGAATTTCTGCTCATGCGGCAGCAGATATTTGTATAGAACGTGGTATTGATCTTATTATTACCGATCATCATACTCCAGGGGATGAACTTCCAGATGCCTATGCTATTGTTGATCCAAAACTCTCAGTATGCAACTACCCTTTTAAAGAGATATGCGGTGCGGAAGTTGCATGGCTTCTTCTTGGACTTCTTAAAAAAGAGCTGCAACTCTCTATAGATATGCGTCAGTTTTTGGATATTTTAGCTATTGCTATTATTGCAGATATTATGCCGCTTATAGATATAAACAGAACACTTGTCCAAGAGGGGCTCAAACTTCTTAGCATTACTAATCGCCCAGCTTCAATCATAATACGTGACTTTTTAAATAAAAGTAGCCTAAGCAGTGAAGATATAGCATTTCAAATAGCCCCACGAATAAACTCTGCAGGACGACTAGAAGATGCTTCTATAGCTTTGGATTTTTTTACAGCACAAGATACAAACAGTGCATACAAACAGTTTGAACTTTTAGGACAACTCAATAATCTCAGAAAAGAGACAGAAGCACAAACAACAAAAGAAGCAATAGCATCAGTACAAGAAGAAGATCCCATTATAGTTGTAGCCGGCGATGGATGGCATGAAGGTGTTGTTGGAATAGCTGCTTCGCGACTTGTAGATAAATTTGAAAAACCGGCCATTGTCTTAAGCATCAATGAAAATGAGGCGAAAGGAAGTGCAAGAAGTATAGGAAATGTCAGTATTTATGAACTTATTAAAGCAAATGAACACTTGTTAAGTAAATTTGGTGGTCATAAAATGGCAGCAGGTCTTGGATTAGAGAGTAAAAATATTGATACTTTTAGAGAAGCTATTAACAAAAGTGCAAAAGATATAAATCCGGAGGATTTTTTACCTTTGGATAATCTCCTTGGGATCTTTGAAACAGATGAGATTGATCAGGAACTCTTAGAGATACTTGAGCAGTTTGAACCCTATGGTGAAGCAAATGCTCGTCCAACTTTTTTTCTTCATGAAGCAGAGGTTGTCAGTATAAAACTCATGGGTGCAGACAAGTCACACTCTCGTATTGAAGTACGACAATATCCTCATCAGAGAAAAACTGTTGAGCTGATCGCTTTTAGAAGAGTCTTTGAAATGCCTCACAATAAAAAACTCAGTTGTTCATATACAATTACAAAAAACGAATTTAATGGTAAAATAACACCACAACTTTTGCTTCAAAAGGTTTATATTGCAGATCACTAATTGTTTTGAATCCAATAAAAAGCTTTACTCCCTAGAAGAGTTTGACAACTCTTTTGCAGCACTCATTTCACGAACAAAAAGCGTAGAAATACTTTCTCCTTCAAAATGTAAAATACTCAAAACTATCTATAGCGAACTTCTAAAAGAGGAGACAACAGCGCTTGCATTTCATCCAAAACTTGATCTTATGGCTATCGCCAATGGAGAAACACTCTATATTATAGAGGCAAAACAGCATAAAATTTTAGAAACTATCACTACGCATGATGGAGATATTACTTTACTCTCTTTTGTTGCATCTGCACCATATCTCATCAGTGGTACAAAAAACGGACGGGTAATTCAATACCGCTATGAAGGTAAAATACATATCTCAAGACTCTGTTCTTTCCCTTTTGAGAGGGTAGGTTATAAAACAATTATTCAGGACAACTATGTCAGCACAATAGCTTCAAATAATCAGTATGTAGCTGCAAGTGGTTATGGCGGTGCACTTACTCTTGTCAAATTCAATTCTCATGCTAAAAAAATCACTTTTACAATCTCAAAGAGCCGTATAAACAGCATTGCTTTTTTAAGTGAGAAAAAGATAATTTTTGCGAATACAGAAGGAACACTCTTTATAGCCCATATACGAAAAAATGCAGCTATAAAGAAGATAACGACACAACAAAACAATATTTTAAAAATACTCCCTATACAAAATACAGATTATGCTCTTGTAGTATCAAAAACTGCTACAATTATGCTCATTGATACTGAAAAAAGAAAAGTTATAAAAAATAATTTTTTAAAATTTCAAAAAGAGATCAGTTCTGTTGTTCTGTTAAATAATAACAAACTTCTTCTTCTTTTTTATGATAGCACTATCCAAAAAGTTCTTTTAAAATCACAGTCTGATCTTCAAGCTTATTTAGAAAAAGGCGAACTGCCAGAGGCACTGCAACTCGTAGAACAAAATCCTTTTCTTTCAAATACCAAAGAAGCGCTAGAGATAGAACAAGAGTATAAAAAACTCTCTAAAAAAGCATTAATGCATTTTATAATGTCAAACAATATAGAAAAACTCTCTGTTTTAAAACCTTTTGAGGCTATTCAATCCAAAAAAGGTGATGAGACAAAAATCATTCAAGCTCATAAAAATTATCAACAATTTTATCAGCTTTTTAAAAATCAAAAATATACTTTAGCCTATGCACTTGCTGAAAAATTTCCTGCACTTCAGCTTACACCTCTGTATCAGAAAATGGAAACGAGTTATAAAAATACTTTTACACAAGCTCAAAAAAAACTTCTGCAAAACAAAATTGAAGAAGCAAAAGCACTCCTGCAGCCCTATGTAACAATTCCTGCTAAAAGAGCACTTATTCATCTGCTCATATATCAAAATAGTGAATTTATCAGTTTTATAAAAGCACTTGCAACAAAAGATTATAAAACAGTAAACAAACTCATTAAACAGGAAAAACTGTTAGCTGAGATACCCTCTTATATAGCTCTTATGGAAGAAGATTCAAAAGAAATTCAAAAAATAAAATTATGTATAAAAGAGGCGCAAATAGAACTTGCACAAAAGATTTTGCATAAATTATCTACAACTTCACTTTTTCAAGAAGAAATAGAGGTATTAAAAAAAGAGGCTCAAAAAGCGCAAGAACTTCTCACTGCTTATGAAAATGATAATTTTATAACATGTTATGAGATACTTGATGAAAATAGTGGACTTGAAGGTATGCAACTTGCACAACTTCTTGAAGATCATTGGAATAAACTCATAAACAGATGTGAAATCTTTGCTCTTAATGGTGATATACAAAGTGTTCAAGAGAAGTTGGGAGAGCTTATTCTTGTTAAAACAAGACGTGATAAAATAGGGGATCTGCTTAGATTATCTTTTCACTCCAAAATAAAAGAGGAACTTAATCTTAAAAATTTTGAAAGTGTAGAAAACTTTATCTACTCTTATATAGATATCTTTGGTAAAGACAGCGAGATTAAACAACTCATGCATAGCTATGAAAAAACTTCTCATCTAAATCTTGCAATTACAGTGTTACAAGATGAATATAAAGCAAGAGATGCATGGAGCCAATCAGAGTATTTTAGCCAGAAGTGATATTCATAATCTTTAAAAGTGTCTCAACACTCTCCTCAAACTTGACAATCTCTGTTGCACTTTGAGCAATAAACTGCATCATTTGCTCTTTTTTATTAATAGCTTCATCAAGTTCAGGATCACTTCCTTGGGTATACGCACCAATACGAATAAGTGTCTCATTCTCTTTTAAAAGAGTATAGAGTCGTCGAAATTTTCTTACTGCTTTCATATGCTCATCAGAGATAATATCATTCATAACACGTGATGCAGAATTAAGAATATGCACAGGCGGATAAACGCCAAAGTCTGTCATTTCACGAGAGAGGACAATATGTCCATCTAAAATAGATCGGGACTGATCGGCGATTGGATCACTCATATCATCACCCTCAATAAGCACAGTAAAAAAAGCAGTAATACTTCCTTTACCTTCCTCTTTTCCTGCACGCTCCATTAACTGTGGTAAAAGTGTAAGAGAAGAGGGCGGATAGCCTTTTGAGGTTGGCGGTTCACCAAGGGCGAGACCAATTTCACGCTGTGCCATAGCAAAACGAGTCACGGAGTCCATAATAAAGAGTACATCCTGCTGTTTATCTTTAAAATATTCAGCAACACTCATAGCAGCAAAAGCACCATATTTTCGCATAAGAGGGGAGTCATCAGAAGTTGCAACAATAATAACCGTATTTGTCAGATCCCCACCAAGATTTTTCTCTATAAACTCAGGAACCTCACGACCACGCTCACCAATAAGTGCAACTACTTTAATAGGTGCATCTGCACCACGAACAATCATCCCCATCAATGTTGATTTACCAACACCACTTCCTGCAAAAATACCAAGCTTTTGCCCTTTTCCACAGGTTAAAAGTCCATCAATACTTTTTACTCCAACAGAAAAAACTTCATCAATCATACCCCTTTTCATAGCAGCAATAGGCGCTTTGATAATAGGAGTCATTTTAGAGGATTTTAGAGGACCTTTGCCATCAATAGGACGCATAAAGGGATCTACAACACGTCCTAAAAGAGACTCACCTACAGGGATATTTAGTCCTGTAGAATCTAAAAATACATGATCTCCAGAACGAAAACCTTCTACAAAAGAAAAAGGAGTTATATAAAAAAATGAACCATCAATCTCAGTTACCATGCCAACGGTCTCTAGATTATTATCACTTGAGACAACTTTAACCATATCACTGATACTGACTCTTAGACCTTTGGCAATAATAACTGTAGCATTTATCTTAACAACTTCTCCAAAGGCGACAGAGTAATTTCTATCTGCTAATTTTTCTTTGAGAGAAGATAATGGCATTTAATATTTACTTCCTGTCGGTGAATTTATCAGTGAAAAGAACTCTGCACGTGTCTTTTCATCTTTCTTAAAGAGCCCGCGAAGAGCAGAGGAGGTTGTTGTAGAGTTAATCTTCTCAACACCACGCATCTCCATACACATATGACGAGCCTGAATAACAACAGCCACACCTTTTGGTGTAATTGTATCCATTATAGCATCAGCAATCTGTTCAGTAAGCTGCTCTTGAATCTGCATACGACGTGCAAATACATTAACCACACGAGGAATCTTAGAAAGCCCGACAACTTTTCCATCTGGAATATATGCAACATGTACCCGCCCTATAATTGGGAGGAGATGATGCTCACAGGTAGAGTAAAACTCTATATCTTTTACAAGAACCATCTCATCATTACTTGTAGTAAAAAGAGCTTTTTTTAGAATTGCTTCGGGATCTTCTTTATAACCACCATAGATAAATTCAAAGGATTTTCTTACACGGGCAGGAGTATCTAATAATCCCTCACGTGAGGGATCCTCACCTACATGCTCCATCATAATTTTTACTGCATTTTCAAATGCTTCATTATTGTTTGACAATTTTTTGCCTTTTTTCTATTTTAATATGCGATTATACACTATGAGTGGTAAGGTACTAGTTAACTAACTAATAATTTAGGTATCTTTCAATAGCTAATGCACCATGAAATACACCTAAAATATCAATATGATTTTTATCTTTAATTAAATATACGATTCTATAATGTCCATAAAGCAATACTCTAATCTCTTTACTATCTTCATTTTCATAAATATATCCAATTTGTGAAAATGATTTTAGAATTTGAACTTTTTTGTATATATCACTCACTACTTTCTTTGCTAGTTCTAGATTATCTTGGGCGATATAATCATATATATCTTTTAGCCAAAGTTCAGCTTCATTAGTCCAGTTGATTTCTACCATTTGCTAATTTTTTTCTTCATATCTTCATTCGATATAATATTGTTATTTTTTGAATCTTCTAAACCGTTTTTTATCATTCTATCAAATGCCAATTCTCTAATAATCTCATCATAAGATGAATCTTGTGGTAAAGTTTCAATAACTTTTTTTGCTTCAATTATTGGTGCTGTCATTGAGTTATCCTTTAAATGATTTCATTTCTTAAATTATACAATGCTTTTACTTTGGTTGTGGTTCTTCTGGTTCCCAAGCTCCAGCTTGGGAATGAGAATAAGAAGAAAGAATGCGAACCCCTCACCA
>Ga0256836_1001254_pt1 | contig 11470 bp, 23 predicted proteins | sample 4561380metaG_FD_185974 | JGI IMG/M metagenome (GOLD analysis project Ga0256836, IMG submission 185974) | Hydrothermal vent microbial communities from Guaymas Basin, Mexico - 4561-380 | ecosystem: Environmental > Aquatic > Marine > Hydrothermal vents | place: Mexico: Guaymas Basin | collected...
TACATTATATATAACTTATTAATACGGAATTTAAGCATTTCTATTTTGGTCCGTTAAAATAAGTGATTATTTTATTCACATGTAGATAGCAAACTTTAAAAATTAGTAAAAAAGAAGAAAAAAAGCAGATTATTTATATCTGTAAGTAATTCTACCTTTATCTAGGCTATATGGATTAATTTCTACTTTTACTTTATCACCCGGTACTATTTTTATATAGTTCATTCTAATTTTTCCACTTATATGGCACAAAACTTCCTTTTTAAGCCCTTCTAGTTCAACTTTAAACATTGCATTAGGAAGTGCATCAGTTACAATTCCATCTACTTCTAAAACGTCTTTTGCCATTAGTCCTCCTGTGTTAATATAATTGCTTTATTATTTACAACTGCCACCTGATGTTCATAATGAACTCCTACTTCCATATCTTCACAATAAACATCCCAACCGTTTTCTCCAACTACTGGATCACCGCATTTGTGACAGAGCATTGGTTCTATACAAAAAACGTGACCGTTTTTTACTTTTTCGCCCTGATTTGGTTTACCTTCCACATAATTAAGAATCTGGGGCTCTTCATGCGGTTTTCTGCCAATTCCGTGGCCACTGTAGCCTTTAAGAGGAACATAACCGTGCTTTATAATATAATCTTCGATAAGTTTACTTATCTGTTTATATCTCATACCTGGTTTTATATTCTCTATAGCATGATAAAGCGCACCTTTTGAGACATCAATCATTTTTTGATATTTTTCATCTATTTTACCTACTCCAACAGTAATTGCGGCATCCCCATACCATCCGTCAATTTCTACACCTACATCATATCCAACTACTTCACCCTCTTTTAAAGGCTCATCTGTCGGTATTCCGTGAATTACTACACCGTTTCTGCTGATACACACAGCATTTGGAAAATCATATAAACCTTTAAAAGCGGGTCTTCCGCCGTTACTTCTAATAAATTCTTCAGCCATTTTGTCAAGTTCTAATGGAGTAATACCCGGTTTAGTATTTTCTTTTAATAATTTCAGTGTTTTAGCTACTAGTTTTGCAGGAATTTTTATTTTTTCAATTTCTTTTGGTTTTCTAATTGTAATTGCCATTTAATCTCCTAAAGTGAAAAGAGGCATTAAAGCCCCGTTACTGATAATGTGTCATATTTTTGCATAGTAAGCTGTGCTTGAATTTTTCTCATAGTATCGATTGCTACCTGAACTACGATAAGTACTGCCGTACCACCGAAATAAAAATTAATACCGATAATTTTAACAAGAAGCCACGGCATAACTGTAATAGCTCCAAGATAAAGCGCACCCCAAAAAGTTAGTCTACTTGCCACTTCATTTAAAAATTTAGCTGTTGATTCACCGGGTCTAATTCCGGGAATAAAACCTCCCTGTTTTTTAAGGTTTTCGGCGATTTCTTTTGCGTTAAATACTATAGATGCATAAAAATAGGCAAAAAATATTACAAAAACAAACAATAATAAATGATACAAATATCCGTTAGGATTAAGTATATCTCTTATTTGTACCAATACAGGGTTAGTAACACCACTTAAAACCGTTAAAGGAAACATCAAAATTGCACTTGCAAAAATCGGAGGAATCACTCCACTTAAATTTACTTTAATAGGAATATAGTTCATAACTCTTTTAAATCTGTTTTGCATTAAAACTTTTTTCTGATAAGAAACAGGTATTCTTCTCTCAGCTAATTCCACATATATAATAAAACCGATTGTAGCTACAACAATGAACAAAATAAAAATTAATCCTATAACTGTAAGTTCGCCTACATCTACAAGATTTAAAGTCCCAACTATTGCAGATGGAATAGCACTAACAATTCCGGCAAAGATAATTAAACTTATACCGTTTCCAACGCCTCTTTCGGTAATTTGTTCACCAATCCATACAAGAAGCATAGTCCCGCCCATCATTGAAAAGGCAGTTAAAATAACAAATGTAGAAGTATCAATCATTACCGCAGACTCACCGCCTCTTCCCGTAAGTGACGTCAATCCTATTGCTATACCTATTGCTTGAATAAAAGAAATAGCAACAGTTGAATATTTTACTATTTGCATATATTTTTGGAAACCTTGAGAGTCTTTTTTCATTTCGCCAAGTTTTGGGAACGTAGCTGCAAGAAGTTCCATAATAATTGATGCGGTAATGTATGGCATAACACCAAGAGCAATAATACTCATTCTTTTTACGGCATTACCGCTAAACATATTAAGTAAACCAAGCGCATCGTTTTGATGACCTGAAAAGAAATCTTTTAAAACATCTATATTTACCCCTGGGACCGGCACATAAGCGAGTACTCTGTAAATAAGAAGGAAACCAAGGGTAATTAAGATTTTTTTTGCTATTGGATTCATACCCTTACTTTCCAGATGTAGTTATGTTAGCATCTTTAATTTTATCTTTAAGCTCTTTAGCTTTAGTTCCGATTAATTTTACTTTTTTTGCTTTAATTTTTACAATGTTTCCTAAACTTTCCATTGTAATTTCTTCAAGTTCTGCAATTGCAGGAAACTTATCAACATTAATAGCCTGAGGTTTTACAACTCTGCTTTTGAATCCGACTTTAGGAAGTCTTCTTTGAAGTGGCTGTTGACCACCTTCAAAACCTCTTTTTTGAGAATAACCAGTTCTTGATTTTTGACCTTTTTGTCCTCTTGAACTTGTTTTTCCATATCCTGATCCAGCTCCGCGTCCTACTCTTTTAGTTTTATGAGTAGCGCCGCATGCTGGTTTTAAGTTATTTAACGCCATGATTACGCCTTTTTGCTTTTAATCATTTTTAGAGCTTCAACAGTAGCTCTTACAAGGTTGTGAGGTTCATTTGAACCGAGTGATTTAGATAAAATATCTTTAATACCTACAAGCTCTAGTACCGGTCTTACCGCACCACCGGCGATTAGCCCCGTACCCTCACTTGCAGGTTTAAGTAAAATTTTTGATGCGTTATATTTAGCCTGTACATCGTGATTAATAGTATTTCCATGAATACCTTCAATTTTTACAAGGTTTTTAAATGCATCGTCAATTGCTTTTTTAATTGCATCAGGAACTTCTTTAGCTTTTCCAGTTCCTATCCCAACTATACCTTTTTTGTTTCCAACAACTACTAAAGCGTTAAATCTGAATCTTCTACCACCTTTAACAACTTTAGTAATTCTTCCGATATTAACAACTACTTCTTCAAATTCTTCTCTATTATAATCTCTAATTACTTGAGCTTTCTTAGCCATTTGCCTTGCCTTTTTTTAAAGTTTTATACCGTTTTCTCTAAGAGTATCTGCAAACGCTGCAACTACACCGTGATATTTATATCCGTTTCTATCAAATTTAACAGATTCAATATTAGCATCTTTTAGCTTTCCAGCAAAAATTTTAGCCGCTTCTTTTGCACCTTCAATATTTGAAGGTAGTTTGTTTTCTAAATGAGCAGTATTTAAAAATGCTAAAGTTCTACCTTCAGTATCATTAATAGCCTGAATCACTAAATATTTATTTGATTTGTAAATAGTTACTCTTGGCATATCAGCCGTTCCACTAATTCTACCTCTAACTCTTCTTTTTCTTTTAAGTCTTCTTAAGTCTCTTTTAGCTAATGCTTTACTTCTTCTCATCTCTCACCCTTATTTTTTAGCTGTTTTACCAGCTTTTCTGATAATATGTTCATCAACATATTTAACACCTTTACCTTTGTAAGGTTCAGGTTTTCTAAAGCTTCTGATTTCTGCGGCAACTTGACCAACTTGTTGTTTATCGCTACCTTTTACGGTAATTATATTTTTTTCAACAGTAATAGTAATTCCTTTTGGAATTTCATAATTTATAGGGTGTGAATATCCAAGTTGTAATTCTAAAACATTTCCTTTTACAGCCGCTCTGTAACCAACACCGTTAATTTCAAGTTTTTTTTCAAAACCTTGAGTTAGTCCGATTACAGCGTTATTAGCTAAAGCTCTAACAGTCCCCCACATCGCTTTTGCGAATTTGTTTTCTTCAGTTGGTTCGAATGTTAATTCGTCACCGTTAATATTAACTTTTACAACACCTTTAGTGTCGATAACTTTTTCATCTTGGCCTTTTTTTATAACTAATTTATTCCCTTCAAGTTTAGCAGTTAGGCCCTCTGCTAACTTTACGGGTTGTTTACCTATTCTACTCATAAACTATCTCCTTACCAAATACTACAGATTACTTCGCCGCCTACTTTTAATTTGTAAGCTTCGTCGTTAGGTAAAACGCCTTTGTTAGTTGATACAACCAACGTACCGTATCCATTTTTAAATCTTTTAATATCTTCGTATCCTTTATAAACCCTTCTTCCGGGTTTAGATACTCTTTTTACTTCGTTAATAACTGAGTTTCCATTTTCATCATATTTTAAAGTAACGTTAATGAATTTTTTATTTCCATCTTCAATTACTTTATAACTTTCAATATAACCTTTTTCTTCAAAAACTTTAAGTACCGCTTCCATTAGTTTAGAGTGATTAAGCTGAGTAACCTCTAAACCTCTCATAGCGGCATTTCTAATTCTTGTTAATCCGTCTGCGATAATATCATTCATCATAGTGGCATCCTTTTACCAACTTGCTTTTTTAACACCAGGGAGTAATCCCTCGTTTGCCATTTTTCTCAGGCATATTCTACAAATACCAAAATCTCTGTAAACAGAGTGTACTCTACCACAAATTGAGCATCTAGTGTATGCTCTAACTTTGAATTTTGGTTTTCTTTTAGCTTTAGCTATCATACTTTTTTTCGCCATATTACTTTCCTTTTGTGAATGGGAATCCGATAAGTTCTAGCATTCTCTCAGCTAATTTATCGTCTTCGGTTGTTGTGGAAATGTTAATATTCATACCGTGAACTTTAATAATGTTATCATAATCAACTTCAGTAAATACTAGCTGTTCGTTTAGACCAAAGTTAAAATTACCTCTTCCGTCAAACCCGTCTCTTTTCACACCTTTAAAGTCTCTAACCCTTGGAAGTGCGATTGAGATAAGTTTTTGAAGGAAATTCCACATCATTTCGCCTCTAAGTGTAACTTTTACACCTACAGGCATACCTTCTCTTACTTTAAATCCCGCTACTGATTTTCTAGCAGGAGTAATTACTGCTTTTTGACCAGTGATTATTGTTAAGGTATCAGCAACGCTTTGAAGGAATTTTTTATCTCTTGCACCTTCACCAACACCAGCACTAACTACTATTTTTTCAATGTTAGGAATTAGCATAGGGTTTTTAATATCAAACTCTTCTGCTAGTTTTGCTCTAACTTCTTCATTATATTTTTTTTGTACTTCAAACATCTTCTCAGCCTTCTACTTTTTTTACATTTGAGATGTGAATTGGTTTTTCAATATATTCAAACCCGCCTTTTGGGTTAGCTTCACTTGGCTTAACAGCCTTTTTAACTACGTTCACACCTTTTACAAGTACTTTAGCATCTTTTACAAGTACTTTTAAAACTTCACCGGTTTTTCCTCTGTCGTCTCCTGCGATAACTTTTACTGTATCGCCTTTTTTGATTTTGAATTTAGGAGGTAAATTTTTTCTAGCACCCATTATAGCACCTCCGGAGCAAGTGATGTAATTTTTTGGAAACCTTCGTATCTAACTTCTCTTGCAATAGGTCCGAAAATACGAGTACCAATCGGTTCTTTTTTAGCATCGATGATAACAGCAGCGTTATCGTCGAATCTGATTAACGAACCGTTTTCTCTTTGAACTTCTTTTTTAGTCCTAACGATTACAGCTTTTACAACTTGACCTTTTTTTATTTTACCGTTTGGAAGGGCTTTTTTTACAGAAGCGACAATAATGTCACCAACTGAAGCGTATCTTCTTTTTGACCCTCCCAAAACTTTAATACACATAATTTCTTTAGCACCGCTGTTATCGGCAACTTTTAATCTAGTAAATGGTTGAATCATTCTTATTCTCCTCTCTCAAGAATATCTTTAAGAACGAAAGATTTTCTCTTAGAAATTGGTCTATGCTCAATTGCGCTAACTATATCACCAACGTTAGCAGCATTTTCTTCGTCATGAACTAAATATTTTTTAAATTTTTTAACAATTTTATGATATTTAGGGTGTAAAACTTTTCTTTCTACTAAAACGTTGATAGTTTTATCACCAGTTTTTTTGATAACTTTTCCAGTAATAATTCTTTTAGGCATTAGTTACCCCTTTTTGCTCTCATCGCAGTTTTTATTCTTGCGATGTCTTTTCTAATTTTTCTTATAAGTGACGTATCTTGTAGCTGCATAGTTTTTAATTTCATTCTTGTTTCAAAAAGCTCCATTTTTTTATTTTTAAGAAGCTCTTGAAGTTCAGCTTCACTCTTTTCAATAAGTTCCGCTACGTTTAATTTAGTATAGCTCATTTTCACTCTCCATGCTTACAATTTTTGTTTTAAACGGTAATTTAGCAGCTGCAAGAGTTAACGCCCTAACGGCAGTTTCATTATTTACACCTGTGATTTCAAAAATAATTCTTCCAGGTTTAATATTCATAACCCACTCTTCAACACTACCTTTACCTTTACCCATTCTCACTCCAACTGGTTTTGCAGTCAGTGGTTTATCAGGGAATACCCTAATCCAGATTTTACCTGTTCTTTTCATTGTTCTAGAAAGAGCAACCCTTCCAGCTTCGATCTGTCTTGAGTTGATTCTTCCAAGTTCAATTGCTTTAAGTCCGTATGTTCCAAATGCAAGGCTGTTTCCTCTGTAGGCCTTACCTCTGTTTCTACCTTTTTGTTGTTTTCTGTATTTAGTTCTTTTTGGCATTAACATTTCTGCGTCCTTTTCTTCTTCTTGGAGCTTTTCTTTCAGGCGCTTTTGTATCGTCTGAATTCATTTTTCTTTGAAGAACTTCACCTTTGAATATCCAAACTTTAACACCGATAATCCCGTATGTTGTTAAAGCTTCTGCAAATCCGTAATCGATTTTTGCTCTTAATGTATGCAATGGAACTCTTCCCTCAAGATACCATTCAGTTCTTGCCATTTCAGCACCGTTAAGTCTTCCTGCAACCTGAACTTTAATACCTTTTGCACCTGATTTAAGTGCTGATTGAATAACTTTTTTCATAGCTCTTCTAAATGCTACCCTTCTTTCAATCTGAGTAGCAACGTTTTCAGCTGCGAGCTGAGCGCTAAGCTGTGGTTTTCTCTCTTCTTTAATATTAAGAATCAATTCTTTATTACCAATTTTTTTCTGAAGTTCATTTTTAAGAGCTTCGATTTCGCTTCCGCCTTTACCGATAATAATACCAGGTTTAGCTGCAAAAATTGTAATTCTTATTTTTTTAGCTGTTCTTTCAATGATTATATCACTGATTCCAGCGTAATAAAGTTTTTTCTTAAGGAATTTTCTTAGTTCGTAATCACCTAGTACATTCTCAGGCATAGTATTGTAATTAATGAACCATCTACTTCTCCAGTTTTTGTTAATTCCTAGTCTTAGTCCGATTGGATTCGTTTTTTGACCCATTAGCTTTCCTTTTCAACTTCTACAAAAATATGTGCTGTAGGTTTTTGGATTCTGCTTGCCATACCTCTAGCTCTTGGTCTGAATCTTTTTAGATACGGACCTCTGTCGATTCTGCATGAAGTAATTACTACTTCATTTGCATCGTATCCACCGTTTGCAACAGCACTCGCTACAACTTTAGCGATTACCCTTGCCGCTTTGTTCGGCATAAATTCTAATTTCGCAAGTGCTTCTTCAGCGTTCATTCCCTGAATTTCTCTTGCTATTAATCTGGCTTTTGTCGGGGATAGTCTTATAAATTTTAATACTGCTTTACTCATCACCTATCCTTACTTACCTATTTTCTTTTGAACAGAACCTTTATGTCCTCTAAAAGTTCTGGTAGGTGCAAATTCACCTAATTTAAATCCAACGTGTCTTTCTGTAATATACACAGGAACGAAATCTCTTCCGTTGTGAACGTTAATAGTAAGTCCTATCATTTCAGGTGTAATAGTACTTCTTCTTGACCAAGTTTTAATTGGTTTTGGATTTTTTTCTTCTTTTGCTTTTAAAACTTTTTTCATTAAATGGTCATCTACAAAAGGACCTTTTTTCAAACTTCTAGCCATGAGCTATCCTTATTTCTTTCTTCTTGAGATGATGTATTTATCAGATTGTTTTTTCTTTCTTGTTTTGTAACCTTTAGTCGGCATACCCCAAGGTGTAACAGGATGGTTACCTTTACTTCTACCTTCACCACCACCGTGTGGGTGATCAACAGGGTTCATTGCAATACCTCTTGTTTGAGGTCTGATACCTAAGTGTCTGCTTCTACCGGCTTTACCGATAGTGATGTTTTGGTAATCTGCATTACCAACAGTACCGATTGTAGCCATACATTCACCAAGGATATATCTCATCTCACCGCTTGGTAATCTAAGAATTACATATTTACCTTCTCTACCCATAATTTGGCAGCTGTTTCCTGCACTTCTTGCGATTTGTCCACCTTTGCCAGGCTTCATTTCAACGTTGTGCACAACAGTACCAACCGGGATGTTTTTAAGTTTCATAGCGTTTCCAGGTTTAATATCTAGCCCTGCTTCAGCCGCCATTACAGTATCACCAACTTTTAAACCTTCCGGTTGAATGATGTATCTTTTATCTCCGTCAACATAACTGATTAGACAAATTCTACAGTTTCTGTATGGGTCGTATTCGATTGTAGCAACTTTTCCAGGTACCCCGAATTTATTTCTTTTAAAATCAATAATTCTGTAAAGCTTTTTATGACCAGCTTCTCTGTGTCTACTTGTAATTCTTCCGTAATTGTTTCTCCCAGCTTTAGCCGGAAGTTTGATTAATAGTTTTTTAACCGTCGGTTTTGAAGTTATGTCGCTGTTGTCAAGCGTTGTCATAAATCTTCTTGACGGTGTATATGGTTTATAACTTTTTACTGCCATCTTCTTCCCTTTACACGCTTAGGCTTTCAAGTTTTGCATCTTCAGGTAATTTAACGTAGAATTTTTTGTAATCCGGTCTTTTACCTTCGATTCCTCTAAATCTTTTCACTTTACCTTTTTGTCTTAGTGAATTGATTTTTAATGGTGTAACACCAAAATATTCTTTAAAAATTTCTTTAAGTTGATTTTTAGTAACTTTTGGTGTAGTCTGAACTACAAGCACACCTTGCTCTTGCAGATTAAGTGCTTTTTCCGTATAAACTATTGATTTAATATCTGTAATATCTGCCATCGCTTAGCCCTTTATAACTTTTTCGTAAGCCGCTTTATCAAAAATAATGCTGTGGAATACACTTGCATAATAAGCGTTTAACTCTTCAGGTGTAATAATATACACGTTTGGAATGTTTCTGAATGCTAAAAATGTTTTTTCGTCCATTTCGTCAACTACAATTAAATAATCTCTTTGGTTAACTTCGTTTAGCCATTTTACAGCGTCTTTAGTTTTACCGCTTTCGATTTTAATTGCATCTACAACGAAAAGTTTTCCGTTTTCAGCTTTTTCGTTAAGTGCGTATTTAAGCGCCACTCTTTTTTGTTTTTTATTTAATTTCTGTGACCAGTCTCTTTCGTTTCTAGGTCCGTGTGCTACACCGCCACCTACGAATTGAGGTGCTCTGATACTACCTTGTCTAGCTCTTCCTAGACCTTTTTGTCTGAAAGGTTTTTTTCCACCACCGCTTACTTCACCTCTGGTTTTTGTATGTGCAGTACCAGCTCTTTGATTAGCAAGGTATGCTTTTACATACAAATAAAGGTTATGCGGATTGATGTTTTGAAAATCCTCAGGTAATTGCTTAATTACTTCTATACTCATTTCACAATCCTTACTTTTCCTAAACTTCCGTTAGCTCCAGGAACACTTCCTTTAATTACTAAAACGCCCATATTTTCGTCATATTCTAATACTTCAGCGTTAACTGTTACATTTTTGTTTCCGTATTGACCAGGCATTTTTCTACCAGGCATAACACGTCCAGGCCATTCACAGTTACCAATTGAACCAGGCGCTCTGTGAAATCTAGACCCGTGCCCTCCAGGTCCACCTGCAAATCCGTGTCTTTTTACAACACCCTGAAAACCTCTACCTTTGCTTTTGAAAGTAAGTTTTACTTTTTTAGCTTCTTTCAAAGGCTCTACGCTTAAGTCTCCAGGTTCAGTATTTGCAACTTCAAGTTCAACAAATCTGTTAAATTCTTTGCTTAATCCGTATTTTTTTTGCATGCCTTCGATAGGTTTATTGATTTTTTTACCGTTTGCGTATGCAACTAAAGCTTTATTTTCTTTAATTTCACAAACTTTAGCCGGAACAACTTTTAATAATGTTACCGGAACACTTGGGATTCCTACCGTCCTACTCATTCCTATTTTTTCAACTATAAATTCCATTCAATTCTCCTTAACTTAATGCCCTAACTTCTACATCAACCTCTGGTGCCAACTCTAATTTCATAAGTTGATCAACAGTTTCAGGCGATGCGTTCACAACATCAACAATTCTTCTGTGAATTCTGATTTCGAATTGTTCTCTTGAATCTTTGTTAATGTGAGGTGATCTTAATACCGTATATCTTCTGATTTTTGTAGGTAGAGGAATTGGTCCCTTTACTTCCGCTCCAGTTCTTTTAATAGCATCTGTAATAATGCTAACAGCTTTATCAAGCACTCTGTGGTCATATGCTTGAAGTTTGATTCTGATTTTCTCCATAGCCTTCCTTTTTAAAGATCTCGTGGTTTTTCCACGCTTAGTGGAGTGAAATTATAAATGATTTTTATGTTAAAGGCAAGTGTTTTTGATGTGTTTTTTCCTTAAAAAAAGGAAAATGAGAGATTATTTTTTTTGTAAAATATCCGTAATTGGCGCATTTTCTGAAATATAATTTACAGCCTCTTCAACATCGTCTGTAACTATAAAAAGATTTTTATCTTCCGGCGAAATATATTTCATTTCATTCATTTTTTCAAAAAATTCCAAAAGAGATTTATAAAATTCACTTCCAAAAAACACCACGGGAATTTTACTCATTCTACGCGTCTGTATAAGCGTCAATACTTCACTCAGTTCATCAAGCGTTCCAAATCCTCCCGGCATCATAACCGTTGCTACGCTGTATTTTAAAAAAGTTAGTTTTCTTGTAAAAAAATATCTGAATTTCAGCTTCGTTTTTACATACGGATTTGTAACCTGCTCATGGGGAAGTTCTATATTCAAACCTATGCTGACTTTCGCTCCCTTGTTTGCCGCTTCCATAATTCCCGGACCTCCGCCCGTAATTATCGCATATCCCTTGTCACTGAGAGCCTTTGAAATCTCCGTAGCTTTCTCGTAATAAAAATGTCCCGGTCTTTCTCTTGCACTACCGAATATCGACACGGCCGGGGGAATATCGTCAAGCTCGTCAAATGCATCGGTCAAATCCGACAAAAC
>Ga0256836_1001255_pt1 | contig 11470 bp, 9 predicted proteins | sample 4561380metaG_FD_185974 | JGI IMG/M metagenome (GOLD analysis project Ga0256836, IMG submission 185974) | Hydrothermal vent microbial communities from Guaymas Basin, Mexico - 4561-380 | ecosystem: Environmental > Aquatic > Marine > Hydrothermal vents | place: Mexico: Guaymas Basin | collected...
CTTTTCACCTACTAAATATAACTTATCATTATATAGAGAAATATATTTAACTACCCCAGATTTTAAGCCTTCTTTTCTTGTGATAAAATCAATATTTCCATTTTTGGTATTATATACCATTACACCTATTGCCTTAGGATACCATAATCCAATATAGAGATTATCTTTATATTTTACTAAAGAACTATTTACCACATCTGTTATATATATTTTAGGCATTTCCTTAGAATACTTTTGCTGATATTTCTTTGCAAATTCCTTTATTTTAACTCTCTTTTCTACTTTAAAATTTTTTATATTCACCTTTATTAAACCTTTATCTGCTGAAAAAATCCATATATAATCACCATCTTTTACATAACTTACACCAAAAGCATTAAAATTCTTTCTCAATAATAAAGAAGCTTTATTATTTTCATCTACTTTATACTTGTTAATACTTCCATCCTTTGTCCCAAAAATCAAGTTTCCTTCATTATCTCCTTTGAAGATTGCAATAACATGATTCTCCCTTCTACTCATTGTAAGCTTTCCAGAAACAATATCATTATTATTCATCAAAGATGAATAAACCATCCATAATATTGGGAAAAGATTTAAAAATACTACTATAAATGTTAGTATATTTAATATATAATGTGTGATCTTCTTTTTAACAGTGTAATCCATACACCCTCATCCCCTTTAACTTTTTATGTAGTTAAACTTTCTCCAAATATCTTATACCATATTATTACCAATATAACCATTACAATCATCAATATAACAGAAGCTGCTGCACCTATACCAAAATGCATCCCTATAAAAGCATTTCTAAATATATTTGTCATAAGTAAATCGCCATACTTTCCTGGAAATCCTCCACCATTACCAAACATCATTATTACTATATTAAATGAGTATACATTATATATCATTCCAAATAATATCAATACAGCCCATACTGGCTTTAATAATGGAACTGTAATATGCCAAAATTTCTGCCATGCATTTGCTCCATCTATATCTGCAGATTCATATACATCCTTACTAATATTTTGAAGCCCAGCTAATAGCATAAGCATAGAAAGAGGCCAAAATCTCCATATAGTAGGTATAATTATGGCCCATAGTGTTAAAGGTCCATTTAACCAATCAGGTTTAGATGGCAATAAATGAAGAATATCTACCAAAATCACATTTATAATACCCTCATTTTTCAACCACATAAATCCCCATAAAAAACCTACAACATAAGTTGGAACTACCCAAGGAAATAAAAGGAGCGTTCTAGCAATAGAACGCCCCTTAAATTCTCTATTTACAAGTAGTGCTACAATCATTCCAAAAATTATCTGTCCTGCTGTCACTAAAACAGCATACCAAAATGTATTTCTAATAGCATACATCAATCCATTTCTTATTATACTATTTTTATTAAACAATACCTCATAATAATTTTTAAAACCTACAAATGGAGCTGTCAAATAATTTGTTAAAGTATCCTTTTCTACATCTAAAAATGACATCCATATAGCCTGTAATATTGGCAATAAATGTATAATAAGCATCCCCATTATTGTTGGAAGTAAAAAGTAATATGCCATTTTATATTTTTTTGTCTTTTTAAAGGAATTTACAGCTATTATATATATAGCTACAACAGCAACAAGTACTAGAAGAATTCCACTTAAGTATACTAGTCCCTTTCCTGTCATAATATTTTCCCTCTTTATTTCTTACTATTTTTTTGTTGTATTAGCTTTTGCTTCTACTTTATTTTGTTGTGCAGCCTTTAAAGAATCAATTATTGCCTTATGTTCTGGATGCTCTTTCAAATCTTTTGCTATTATATTCCTTATTCTATTTGCGGCATCTTTTAATATCTTTGCTATATCTTTTTTATTAATCTTATCATTAGGTGTTAATTTTATATATTCAAAAATATCACCAAAAGATACTGTTAATACACTTGTTTCTATTTCAGCCCAATATGGAACACTAGGATAAGCTTTTCCATATTCTGTCATTTCTTTAAATACTCTTCTTATAGGATCATCTGTAAAGTATGGATCATTAAATGCAGCTTTATATGCTGGCAATAATCCACATTTTTGGAAATATCCTATTTGGGCATCTATATCTGTTGTTAAAAATTTTAAGAGTTTTTTAGCTTCTTCAGGATGTTTTGTAGATTTGAATATAGCTAAATTAGATCCTCCCAAGAACAATATCCTTCCTGCAGGACCTGCTGGTGGTAATGCTACACCATAATTTTTTGCTCCTATTGTATTTGAAGCACCACCTTGTTCTGGCGGCTTATTTAAATAGATATATTTACTTGTTGGCTCAAACCATGTAGCAATTCTTCCTTGATCAAATTCTACAGAAAGTTGAGCAGTATTCTTTTCCAAATAATCCTTAGGCATTAATCCATCTTTAACAAAAGATATATAATACATAACCCCTTTTAATGTTTGAGGAGAATCTAACAAAACACTATCACCATATTCAGAAATTATATCTCCACCTGCCATCCAAATCCATGGAGCTAAATTATGAACGACATTCCAGTCATTTTTACCAGGATAACCTATAGGTGCTACTTTTTGTCCATCTATTACTAAATTAGCCTTTTTAATTTTTTCTAAAGCCTTTTTAAATCCTTCCCAATCCTTTATATCATCTAATTTTATTCCAACCTTTTCAAATACATCCTTTCTATAGTATAATGGTCTTACATCAACTATCCATGGTAATGATGTTACATGTTTTGAGAAAACAGGCTTTGCATATGTCCATAATCCCTTTACAAAAGCACTTTCTCCACCCACTTCTTTTGCTAAATCATCTAAAGGTAGTAAAGCATTCATTCCTGTAATTAAAGATGTCCATGTTGTACCAAGTTGGACTAAATCTGGGGCATCTCCACTAGTTGCTGCTGTTGTAATTTTTGTCCATGCAGCTCCCCAGTCTAAAACTTCTACTTTCACTTTTATATTAGGATTTTCTTCTAAAAATGGTTTTAATATCTCATTCAAATCCTCAGCAGGTTTACTAGAATTAGGCATTATCCAGATTCTTAATTGAACCTGTTGAGATTCATTAGATTTTGTTTTTTGTTGATTCTTATTCTTAGAACAAGATACAAATATAGATGATACTAAAAATATTAATGTCAGTATTAACAAGCTAACTTTTTTCATATTCTCCTCCTTTTAACTTTATATCAATTTAAGGGTTTAAATTCCTAGTTCAGATAAAAAAATAATATTTTTTAAAGTGTAATCAAAAAATAAATATATATATTAAATAACTATTTTATTTTTCCCTTCTCTTTTAGCCTTATATAATTTCTCATCTACAGATAAAAAATAAGAAGTTATATCTCCTTCTTCTATAAACTCTGATAAATCTGATATACCTGCTGAAAATGTTAATTTAAATAAATGTTCCTTATCTTTCAAATATTCTTTTATTTTGAATTTTATTCTTGGAATTATAGATTCTAATACCATTTCCTTCGTGGCATTTAAACATATTATAACAAACTCATCTCCTCCATATCTATATACTATATCTGATTTTCTTACCGATTCTAAAAGACTCCTCCCCACTATTTTTAATACTTCATCTCCTACAAGATGACCATAATTATCATTAATTGTTTTAAAATTATCTATATCTATTATAGCTATAGATAAGGAAGTCTTTAATCGTATAGCATTAGCAATCATTTTTTTAAGCATTTCTTCTCCATATCTTCTATTATATACTCCTGTTAAAGGATCTGCAATAGCAAGTTTAATATTAACTTCATTCTTCTTTACTAACTCTATATAAGAAGACACAATTTCTCTTAAGTATTTTAAATCCAATTGAAAATCTGAAGAAAAATATATTGTTACTTTATCTCTATCTTTTAAAATAATTTCACATTTAGAACAAAATTTACTATTCTTTAAATTTTCATCTCCTATTTTATATATTTCCTTATTGCCCAGTATATAAAATACTCCTTCAATATATAATACATCAACAATTTGATTTAGAATAAAAAATAGACTCTGTAAATAATTATATAAACTTTCCTTATTTAAATCCTCTAATAAATCTTCCCAAAATTTTCTTAATGTATTTTCTAAAAGTATAGTTGAAAATACTTCAAATATCTTGTAGTAATTAACTGTCACATTTATTAAACTATGTTGTTTCGCATAATTTTTATAATAAGTCAATATTTCTTTTGTAGTCTGTTCATCTTCTTTATCTATATTTTCAAATAACTTAATCCCTAAATACGAAGAATACAATCTAACATCTTTAGAAAAAGAATCGTTTGATACAAGGGAAAATGGGATAATTTGCTCTATTTCAGATATTATAAGAAAAATTTTAAATATTTCATTTTTATATAATGGATTATATTCGACTAAAAATCCTCCAAAATTGTGTTTTAAAATATATTCTATAACTTTTTTATCCAATAAAGAAGAATCTTTTTCTAATTTAAAAAAGCACCATTGGATATTATTATCTTCTAAGTTTTTAAACTTGTTGACAAATCTATCATTATAATATAATACTACTACTTTCATAACTTTTCCAATATTAAGTTTAAATATTTATATTAAATAAATCAAGGGAAAAATTAAGAGTTTTAAAGTTTATTTTACTCCTGAGTAGCTTTGAATGCTTCATCAGCCCATTCTAACGAAGAGATGTAATATTGAGAAACATCATCTAAAGAAATATTTGTACCATTTAGAATTTCTTCTAAAACATCTATTTTCTGTTCTTCATATAATAGTATAATATTTAATACAACCCCATATTCATTTTTAGAATTTTTAATTAAAGCATTTTTAATTTCATCATCCAAAGGAATGTCTCCTAATATTTCTTCCTTTGGCTTATCTAAAATAACATCTATTAAAGAAAATAATCCCATTAAAAAGAACTTTTCCTTCATATCGGAGAATCCTAACTTCTCTGCTAATAATTCTGCGAATTTTGCTCTAAGAAGGGATAAACGTAGTACTTCTGAAGGTTTATCTGAAGCTAAAGTAGCAAAAATAGTAACTGTTACCCAACGTTTTATTTCTTTATCGCCTAATAATACTAAAGCAGTCTTTATTGAATCAATTTCTCTTGTTAATCCAAAGAATGCAGAATTGATATATTTTAATAGTTTATAACTTAATGCTAAATCTCTTTTTATGATATCTTCTAGCTTTTTATAATCTAACTCTGGGGAATGAATCTCTTTTAATATTTGTAAATAATTTAACTTATTTCCCTCTATATCTTTAGCAGCTATTATTAATGGTCTAGAAAAGAAATTACCAGAAAATAAAGAAAAACTTAAAGATTTAGCTTTTTCAAAATCCTCTCTACTATTTAAATTATCAGCAATAGCCTCAATACCATAATCAAAAACTGTAGTCAAAATATTCTTTATTTCATCTTCACTATTTCTTAAAAAATCTATCTTCACCATATTAGCAGCTGCCAAAAGAGGAGAAGCTAATCCTGAAAAATTAAAATTATCTAACACTATAATATAACCACTATTATGTAGACGATTTACAGCTATCCTATATTCATCATCTACATCTTTAGACAAATATTGTTCTATAAGTATACCTATATAATTCTTAGGTAAGGTATATATAAAATCTGATTTTAAAAGATTTTTAGTGAATTTTATGAGCCCCCTTTTATTATTTATGGCTTTTTTTAATCCTATAAGGGAAAAAATATTATTTATACCTATTATTGTTCCCTTATCCTTTTCTGTATAACCAGAACTTTCTAAATCCTCAAGAGTAGGAAAATCTTCAACATCTTCTTTGAACTCTTCTTTAGAAAAAAAAGAGAAATCTTTAGGTGATGTCCTAAAGATTAATTCATAAGCAAAAACATCCAAATCTACTGAAAATATAGGCTTTCTAAATAACACAAAATTTTTCATATTATTAAATTAAATGTTTTACATATTGCTTATCAACAATAATATTAGAAGAAAATAATATTTCTTTAACAAAATTATACGGGGACGACGGGGCTCGAACCCGCAACTTCCGGCGTGACAGGCCGGTGCTCTAACCAGTTGAACTACGCCCCCGAATATTTGAAATAATGGGCGATAGAGGACTCGAACCTCTGACCCCCTGCTTGTAAGGCAGGTGCTCTAAACCAACTGAGCTAATCGCCCATTATTAGTTTTCTTTCTTTTTATACAAAAGACCTATAGGAATCAACACTAAATATCCTACCACAAACAAAATAGGGGCAACATTCAAAGCTAATGGGTTATCCCAATTATCTTTAGTAAAATACAAAATTAAATAACCTAATACTATTGAAAGAACCCCACTTAAAATTAAATAAAAATTAACTTTTGTATAAACTTTTTTTCCTTCCATTTTCTTTTCTCTTAATTCATTCAATATCCGATTTAGAAAATAATTTTATTTAATCAAAAAGTCAAGATTTTTAATAAAAATATTCTAAAAAAAATAAAGTTGTATTTTTTACAATTTATCTCTTGACTTTGTATATATAATTTTATTTTTTATATCCTAGTGGTAAAAAGTGGTAAAATATGCAAAAAAGTGGTTATATATGGGATTTAGAGGAAGAAAAATTTGTAGTTTAGATAAGAAAAATAGATTTCTATTTCCAAAGGAATTGAAGGACAAATTGCCTTCTGATAGTAGTTATAAATTTATTCTAATAAATAGTTTTGATGGTACTAAATCCTTATATTTGTATCCTCTCGAAAATTGGCAAAAATTTGAAAAAGCACTGTTAAAAAAACCATTAAAAAAAGATGTTATTAAATTTAGAAATTTTATATTGGGTAATTTAGTAGAACTAGAGATGGATAAAAATGGAAGATTACTTATTCCACAAAATAAACTAGATTTTATTAATGCTAAAAACGAAATATTAATCTTTGGAGATATAGACAAATTTCAAATATGGGCTCCTGAAGAGTTTGAAAGATATAATTCTACTCTTGATTTTGATCCGGAAGAAATACTAAAAGACTTGTACATATATAATGAAGAGTTAGATAGTGATGAATAAAGAAAAAAAACACGTTCCTGTTCTTTTAAAAGAAAGTATAGAATTGCTCAGTATAAAAAAAGATGGAGTATATGTAGATTTAACTACTGGGTTAGGTGGTCATTCTATTGAAATAAGTAAAAGATTAGGGGATTCGGGGCTACTAATTTGTATAGATATGGACAAAAATAATTTAGAATATAGCAAAAATAGAATACTACAACATGAAGTAAAAAATAAACTGCTATTTGTTGAAGATAACTTTAAAAATATAAAACATATATTTAATATGTTAGATATAGAAAAAATTGATGGATTTATAGCCGATTTAGGGGTTGCCAGTGTACATCTTGATGACCATTCATATGGATTATCATATAGATTTAATAGTATTATTGATATGAGATTATCTAAAAAAATTACTAAAACTGCTCAAGACTTCTTCTTATTAGAAAGGGAAGAAATAGAAACAATATTGAAAGATTATGGAGAAATAAAAGGGGCAAAAAAACTGGCTGATATGTTTATTGTAAAATTAAGACATAAATATCCTAATATAACTACTTTTGATGTGGTAAATGTTGTGAAAGAAACTTTTAAAAATGTAAACAATCGCGTATTATCTATGGTATTTCAAGCTATAAGAATATGGGTAAACGAAGAGCTGGAAAATTTAAGAATGATGTTATATGATATATTACCTTTTATGAAAGTTAATTCAAGAGGAGTTATATTATCTTATCATTCCCTAGAAGACAGAATTGTAAAAGAATTTATTAAAGAACATGAAATAAAGATTATTAATGGTTACAAAGATTATAATTTTCAACCAATATTACAAAGAATAAACAAAAAGCCTATTATTGCTTCTAGGGAAGAAGTGCAAAATTAAGAGGATTTATTAAGGTAAGAGATATATGAAATACGAAGGCTTAAAAAAGTTTTTTATACTTATAGGCATTGTTGTTTTTCTAATATTAGGGTCTATTATTGGTATAATAAAAGAAAATAAATACAATATTCTAAAAAGGAAATTAAATAAAATTAAATATAAAAATGAAAAACTTATTACAATTCTAAATACAAAAAAATCAATTTTAGAAGATAAACTTCTCTCTTCCAATATAGAAAAAAAAGCCAAAGAGATAGGACTTGTTTATCCAGATAAAGAATATAAAATCGTTTTTATAACACCTGGTATTAGACCCAAGAATAAAGACAACAATAGCTTTTTTAACTTTGCAAAAATTAAAGAGAAATTTATCTCCCAAACATTTGCTAATACATTTAAATAGATATGGATAATAAAACTATAAAAATTTTAGTAATTCTTTTAGTTATTATGTTTGGATATATTATATCTATAGGAAAATTAGCATATATTCAAATATATAAAAGAGAATATTATATTAAATACGGGAAAAAGATTTACTGGAGAAGTAAACCTTTAATACCGCCAAGAGGGAATATATTTGATAGGGATTATGAAAATCTAACTTATAATATCAAAGAAAAAAATAAATACACTAGAATATATCCTCTTCACTATCATGCAGGACAAATAGTTGGATTTGTAGGGAAAGATTATCAAGGTAAAAGTGGTATAGAGTTGAAATTTAATACCCAATTGAAAGGAACTGAAGGATGGATAGTATATGACAAATATAAATTTTTTGAAAAAATAAAAAAGCCTAAACAAGGAGATAATATTGTTTTAACTATAGATAAGAAAATACAATATATAGCAGATGAAGAACTGGAAAAAGGTATAAATTTTACAAAAGCTGAACGAGGGGTTGTAATAATATCCAACCCCAAAACTGGGGAAATACTAGCTATGAGTTCTTATCCCTTTTTTGACCCCAATAATCCATATAAAAATTTAAAAAATTCTAAAAATTTAGGTATCTCTTTAGTATATGAACCAGGATCTGTTTATAAAGTAATACCTGCTACTATTGCTTTAGAATATTTTTATTTCTATCCAAATGATATAATTCCTGAAACAAAAAAAGGAATTTTAAGACTGTATGATGTAACAATCAGGGATCATGAAGTTTTTGGTAGAGATTTAACATTTGCAGAATGTTTGGTACACTCATCTAATGTTGGTTTTGCCCTTATTGCTGAAAAAATAGGTCCTAAAAAATTATGGGAATATTCAATAGATTATGGGGTTGGTAGAAAAACAGGCATTGAACTTCCAGGAGAAGAAAAAGGGAAAATCAAAAATTATGGTGATAAAAGTTGGAGTAAGGTTGATCATTTATATATGGCTATTGGATATGGGGTTCAATTAACACCTATACAAATCCTTACCATATATAATACTATTGCTAATGATGGGCTAAAAGTTAGACCTCATATTATAAAAGAAATAAGAAATCATAAAAATAGAATTATAAAAAAGTATGATACAAAATCTTGGGAAATGGATAAAATTGGAAGTAACCTCACATTTCAAAGATTAAAAGGTATGTTAAAAGGAGTTGTAGATTCAGGAACAGCCAGATTAGCCAAAATAGATGGTATAGAAATATGTGGTAAAACAGGAACAGCTGAAAAATATATAAATGGAAAATATTCCAAAAGTGCCCATTATACTACTTTTGTGGGATTTTTACCTATGAAGAACCCTATACTTTCAATTATAGTTGTTCTTGATAATCCTAAGACTAATCAATATGCAGGTAGAACATCTGCTGTAATATTTAGAAATATTGTAAAAAGAATAATTACAGATCCAGAATTAGAATATTACGATATTATATATTCTTCAAAACTGGCTAAAAAAAACAAAAAAAAATATCAAATACCTGATCTTATAGGAAAAGAAGTTCAAGAAGCTATTAAGATATTAAAACAGGAAAATATAAAATTCTCTCTTATAGGCAATGGTAATTATGTTGTTTCCCAGCTTCCTGAACCTAAATTAGTAAAAGAAAAACCTAAAAGTATAAAAATATTTTTAACTCCTAAAAATGAAATTAATGCAGAAAAATATACACCAAATGTTATCGGTTTAAGTATGCGAGAAGCTATTAGAATATTATTAAAAGAAGGATATAAACCTATTATAAAAGGTAGTGGCGTTGTTATTAAACAAACTCCTCCACCCAAGACTAAATTTAAAAAAGATAAAAAAATAATACTTTTAGGGAGTGATAGTTAATGAGGTTTTATAATATTATTAATCAATTAAAAGAAAAATTTTCAGATACTATTACAATAGAAGAAATTAATCTTTTTTTTGATTTTGAAGTAAGTGATATAATTTATAATAGTAAGGATACAAAAGAAAACTCTATTTTTGTTGCTATTAAAGGATTAACTTCTGATGGCCATAACTTTATAAATGATGCTATAGATAAAGGCGCAAAAGCCATTTTTATAGAAGATAAAAATATATTGCCAAATATAAAAGAAAATATTAATATTATATATACAAGTTCCTCAAGGAAAATACTTGCTGCCATCTCGAATATATTCTATAACTTTCCTTATAAAAATACGACACTTATAGGAATCACTGGAACAAATGGAAAAACTTCTATTGCTTTTTCTTTATATAATTACTTTTACAATTATAAAGATAGAAATTCTGGACTAATTGGAACTATTTATTATAAAATAAATAACACAACTATTAAATCAAAAAATACTACACCAGAAAGCAAAGATTATATAAAACTATTAAAAGAAATGGTTGATAAAAAGGTTGAATATGTAAGTAGTGAAATATCTTCTCATGCTCTAAAATTAGATAGAGTATTTTCTATTGAATATGATGTTGCCATATTTACTAACCTTACACGAGATCATTTAGATTTTCACACTGATATGGAAGATTATTATAATAGTAAAAAATTACTCTTTACCGATCATATAAAAAATAATGGTGTAAGTATTATTAATATAGATAATGAATATGGAAAAAAACTTTTTAATGAATTAAATCGTAATAATAAATACCCTATTTCTATTAAAAATAAAAATGCATATTTCTATATTTCTCAAATAGTTTTAACAGAAAATTTTTCAAACTATATTATTTCTATAAATAAAAGTCAAAATATTTCAATTACTACTAATCTAATAGGTGAATTTAATGTATACAATAGTGCTTTTATATTTGCGACTTTATATTTATTAGGCGAAAAAATAGAAGATATAACAGAATATCTTAAAGAAGTTCCTCCAATTCCAGGTAGATTAGAAAAAATAAAAAATAATATTAATAGACATATAATAATAGACTATGCTCATACCCCTGATGCTTTAGAAAATGTTTTAAAAACTATAAAGAAGCTTTCAAAGAAAAGAATTATCTCTGTTTTCGGCGCTGGTGGTGATAGAGATTCAGGAAAAAGACCATTAATGGGACAAGTAGCTGAAAAATATTCTGATATTATTATTA
>Ga0256836_1001256_pt1 | contig 11466 bp, 9 predicted proteins | sample 4561380metaG_FD_185974 | JGI IMG/M metagenome (GOLD analysis project Ga0256836, IMG submission 185974) | Hydrothermal vent microbial communities from Guaymas Basin, Mexico - 4561-380 | ecosystem: Environmental > Aquatic > Marine > Hydrothermal vents | place: Mexico: Guaymas Basin | collected...
ATTATTGAATGGGAGACGTCCTCATAAGTTGCCAGAAGCAGGAGCAAGGGTATTAAAAGTACTATGACCGCGGAGTTCAGGAGAAAACCATTCCTCCTCATCAGCCCTCCCTCCATACGCGGAGTGTTATCTGAATGGGTTTGAACAGTCCGGGGATGTTGCCCATTGAGGCGAAGTCGATGTTGACCGTGGGCGGGAGCATTATTAAAAGGGGTCTTTCTCTTGTGCCGTCTCCCCCGAGGTTGTTGAACAGTCTTACTATCGCGTCGTCGACCGCGTACGTGTTTCTTCCGTCGAGAAGATCCTGTGCGGTTAGATTGCAGTAGGGTTCCTCTCCAGCTAATATATGATGTGGGGAGTTGTCCCCCACCCAGTAGTATGTGATATTGTATCCCTTGCATCCATCGCGGATGTACTTGGGAAAGACATCTCCGTAGCCTGCATAGGCCTGGATTACATATGTGAGCTCTCCGTTTCCGTTTTTTGGTTGCAGCCAGTACCCATATCCTAGTGATATTGTAAGTTTGTTAAACCCCTCGGATATTGCATTTGGCAGTGGTCTGTATCTCCAATCGAACGTATCTTTGGTATACCCCACCCTTGCTAGGGCATAGATGAAGGGGCTTGAAGGATTGCAACCTCCCCCGTGGCAGTGAATATAAGTGGGTGATATCTCGTCATTATCGATCTGTATTTTCTGATACGGGTCGTAACCGGTGTAATAGAGCCAAGGAAATTGGAACTTTGCCCAAAGGGGAGTTGCACCAGAGGGCACTCTGAACTGTATGGTGAGGTAGCTGGTCCAGTCGGAGCGTGGCATTGATATTGGCTCGGTAATGTCTATTGTGTAGGCTGTGAGAAGAACCTCAGAGCGATAATCAGCCTCTACAAAGGAGTTGTCCCCGATCAGGTGTATTCTTGGGGAGTACTCTGTATCGCTCTCTCCAGCTTGGACAATGATAGTTGTATACCTACTGGATATCTGATTGTAGTTGTAGCCCTCATGTGCCAGTGTAGTTGAAATCGTGGAGTTGGTCCAGTAGCAGGTTTTCGTTTTACTTGCTTGGTCGTAGGTACACCTCGTTGCTGGAATCTTTATTTCTCTATCAAACATGAAGGAAAGGGTTATGGGAGTGTCTGAGGATATGTTGCCTACAGAGATCTGCACGCTGAGAGACTTCAGTAATCCTGGCACGAAGAGGTACTTCCATGCGGTTATCCCGTACCTTGCACTTACATCTTCAAAATGGAATTTCTGCGGGAACCTTAATGTGGAGGGTTTTGAAGTCTGGTACTTTATCCTTATGTACTGGGCCCCATCTTCTCCACCGTCATACCAAGACTTGTAGACCCTAACCTCAAATGTGTTCCTCTTTCCCGGTTTGAAGTTTTCTATTAGCTTAAGTCCTCCACTAGGATCCGTATCGGTTAGAAGGTGGTTGTTGTCAACGTATCCTGACCAGATCTTATTCCCATTCAGATACACCTCGTACTCTGATCCGACCCACGCTGGCTCTAGGAACCAGTCTATTTCCTCTATTGTGGCGTCGGGTGGGATTGCACCTGCGGGCACTGTATACTTAATAATAACTTCATCGTCTGAACTATACGTCTTAGCGTAGATGTAACCACCTCTTATTATATACGTATTCTCTTTACTTCCCAGCTTTGTAAGATATGCCCTCGCCATATATCCCCTTGGTGTCTGGTTGTAGGCGTAGCCGCTCATTATCAGGGTTGCGGGTGAGACCTCGAGGGCTTTTCCGTAGTCCGTTCCAACCTTCCTCAGGTACGGGCTCGTATAGTTGTTGATCAGCAGCTCGTAGTTGTAGCCCTTAAGAGTTCTGTTGAGTATGTACCCGAGAATGATCTCCGCTTTGTGGTGTAGGTTCTTGGAGGGATAAAGCGGAGCCGTAGCCCAGTAAGTTGCCACTATGTCGAGGGGACTCATATCTGGGCTCACAAGGGATGTATCAATAGTACCGTTCTGTATCCAACCCTGAATAACGTCCGGGCTAACGAGTTCGCTCAACGGTATGGTTCGAAGTGTTAGGAGTGTTCCAGTTGCTATCTCTTTTGACTGGGATCTCATATAAGTTGAGTACACCCCTGAACCACTCTCCGTTACTGCAAATATGGCGGTCACGAACAGTGTGACGAGGATGAGGGATAACATGGCGTCAAGCGTGAAGACAAATCCTCTCCTCATGGCTCATCCCACACCCATACCTTTATCCTACTGCTGGTGTATGTGGGTTTAAGGTACACTCCGAGTGAGCTAAGATCTTCTACCAGTACGCTTCTGAACCCCTTAAGTTCCCTTATGGAGACAGAGAATCTAACGGGAGTCCTGAGTGAGGGCTGGGGTATCAGGCACTTCCATGGGATTATTACCTCATCCCCGAGAACGTGAATGTCTCCGCATTCCCTCTCCACGGTTTTATTTCCGGTTATGACCCGCATTTTGGCAACGTAATATGTGTTTGAGTCCTCCCTGATAAAGGTCATAACAGAGTATCCCCAAGATGTTCCCTGGACGAACACCGAAATTATCGTGATGTTCCCCTCCCCGTACAAGTTTAGTCTGAGCACATCTGAAGGTGAAAGGGGATGCGACTCGCTTCCGGCGTAGAGTTCCATAGGCACTTTCGTAGGGCTTATGTTGTAAGTTCTGTTGTACACCATCTTTCTGATTAGAACGGTCTTTTCGCGGTACTCTATCCACTCTGCTCTTCTCTTTGATGCTTCTATGATTTCCCGTCCCCTCACCAGAGTCCCATTGATAACAGCTATGTCTTCCCAGTCCTTATAAAACCACGCGGGTCTAAACTCGTTTGTTATGCTAACGTTTGCAGAGACAACCAAGTTGTACCCGGCACCGAGCAGGCAGGGGGCATGTTTCATAGGTGGGATTGTGACGCTAAAGTTGAGCTTTGATTCATCCCACGGGAGTTCGTTGACATAGTGTACGCCTTGGCCCGTTCTAAGATCTCCGTGGTTGGTTATCTGTCCCGTTATGTAAAGGGCTCCATCCACCGTTACCTTTTTGTTCCATTCAATAACGAGGTTTCCGTTTATGTATAAGTCTCCGTGAACGATTAGTGTCCCCTTAACGTCCAAGTTTCCATTGACGTAGAGATCTCCTCCTACCGTTACCGTGCTACCATAGTCGATGACCATTGAACCGTTTACGTACATGCCACCTCCAGTTACGATATCCCCCTTAACAGTGGCCTTTCCATTTATGTAGAGCTCTTCTCCAGTCTTTATCTCGGCGTTGTACTCAAGGGATCTGAGGTCGCCGTTTATGTAAATGCTTTTCCCGGCTTCTATATGGGCGCTGTTCTCGGCGTTCACGTAGTTGTTGACGTAAATCGAACCTCCTGCTTTTACGTTTCCATTCTGATGCACTTTCAGAGGCCCTTCAGCGTAGATGTCTCCTTCAACGGTCAGGTATCCACTGCTCTGGATTTCCACTTCATCATGGATGTAAGCCGAGCCGCCGACGTTGACCCTACCATCGTCCTTTACGTTAAGCTCACCCCCCACGTTGAGATCTCCGGTGGTCTTGATCTCTGCGTTACTCTCAATGGTGCCATCTCCCTCAAGGTAGAGTTCAGAGGTATTTAAACTCCCATCACTTTTTATCTGCAGATCCCCGGCAATGCCTATGTACTCGGCCACGTTTACGTGAAAGTTGTCACCGATATACAGAGTATCATTTACACACATGAACCTGTTGTTTGTGTAAGTGTTGTAAGGCACTCCACTGTGGGTTAGACTAACTTTGCCACTCGGACAGGAGATAAGGGCTGGAACATCGGATGGATTCCCCAGCTCGTTTACAAGGTCTTTTACCCGGCACACGGTCAGCCAGCTTTCCCTTTCCAGGGTGTAGTTAACGAGTGCATCGAGGTTCCACCCCGTTAAAATGGCCACCTGAAAGTCCTTGGCTCCGCTCAGGTTGCACAGGGCTTTGATTATTTTTTCATCGTTTCCTTCTATCCCGCTGAATAGGGCATAAACTTTCCCGTAGTCCAGTGTTTGCTCACCATTCATCCTCAGTCCTGGAACCTTTAGGTCTCCTCCAAGTTCCCAGTCCACGGGATCCCCCGGGCTCTTTGTTAAAACGTCGAGCATGTTGTCAGCTATGTTTGACCTCTCGTACCAGCCGATCATCGATGTTATCTCGCCTTTCAACGTAGTGGACGTGTTTATGACCGCCGCGAACACGAACATCATGATTATCAGCGACAGCATCGCATCGAGCGATAGTAGCTGGGCCCTTCTCACGCTCTCACCACCTTCACGGTTATGCTCACGGTTTTACCTCCATAGGATAGGGCCCCGTTCACCCGGGAGAATCCCTTTGATTCAAGCCAGTTTTCAATGAACCCGGAGATCGCATTCTTGACCTTACTAACCTCGAGCGGCCCCGAGTAAATCACAGTAACGTTGAGGTTTATCGAACTTTCCGTTGAGGAGTCTATGAAAGTCCTGGACACCTTGCACTGAATCGATGAGTAGTTTGCCTCCTTTATCACAGCATTGAGTGACGAATAGGCGGGGTCATTGACTTCAACACCAGTCCCCAGGTACGAGCATGCATTGTCGGCCGCGTTCTTCACGTGCATCAGCACGACAGTGTCGGTGTTGGTATTCATGTACCCGGGGAGGAGTATTGCAGCGCCGATAAGTATGATCCCTGCTATGAAGAGAACTTCAAGAGCAGTCTGAGCTTTAGCCCTGGAGGAGGACATGGATCTCACCCCCAACGTTTTGGGCTGTCACGTTGAAGTCCCTCTCCCCCTGTCCGAGTGTAATCGAGCTCGTTGCGTAGAGTGGGACCTGCAATCTCTGCGCGACTTTGAATGTCTTACCGCCGAGCGTCGCCGCTATTTCAACCCTGTTCGTCGTCGAGTTCAGCGTTATGGTTACGCTGTCACCAGCTTTGAGCTCAAAGGGAAGCTCCTTTCTCACCGTGAAGCCGTCACCAGCGGCATAGACCTGGGTGACGGTGTCCCGCAGATCCACTGCGAGGATCTTCAGCTTGGCCGCGCTGTCGAAGGTTCTGGCGTTTGCGGTCTCCCCGGATGCAATGGAAACAATACCAGCTACCGTAACGGTCACGAGCATTATGGCAATGAGGAAATCAAAGGTTATCTGGGCTTTTCTCCTCATCTCACCCACCGGGGTTTATGTTTATCATGAGCTCGCCGGCGGTCGAGTTGAAGACCCACGAGTTCGGAAGGTCTGGGTTCCACTCTACGACCACTTTGAGGACCTGGGGGATCGTTGATGGATCCAGCCTGAGGCCGTACACCGTTGTCACTCCAGTGCCAAAATCAACGCTGGCACTCGAACCGCCCCACACCGTTGAGTTTCCCAGGAGATCCCTCTGGTAGAGCGCCCTAGTCCAGAAGGTGTTCTTGTTTCCCCCCGTCAGGATGACCTTCGTTGTTCCGGTGCCGTTGAGGATCATCACGTACGTTCCGTTCCCATCGTTTAGATGCTGGCCATAGGTTACGAAGATCATGGGATCTGCAACGCCCCACACTTTCTCCAGGTAGTACGGCTTTCTAAGGTACACGAGCTTTACGTAAACGGTCGTCTTCGAGCCCGGTCCCTGGGAGTACGCCTGGCTTATGGCTCCGGATATGGTGTTGGCCAGCTCCTTCTCTTCAAGGGCTATCTGTACCCTTAGTGTTTCAATTGACTGGGAATCCTGCTGGAACGTCGTGTTTTTGACTGAGTAAGCTAACAGGATGAGCAGGATTGCGAAGATGAACAGGAATTCGAGGGAGATCTGACCCTTCTTGCCCATAGCCCTCACTCTGAGTATGTTATGGATTTTGCCTATTTAACGCTTGCTCAACAAAAATATGGGGTCATTCCACATCATTGAGGGGTTCGGCAATGGCAAAGGATTCCCTTCCGATTTTAATCCTCCTGACACCGAAATAATCGTCGTTGAACAGTTTGAACCTGTACCTCTCCGGGTTGAGGTTGTATCTGCTCAGAAGGGCCCTCATCTCATCGATGAAGAACTGGGTCAGCTGATGGTAGATGAGGTCGCTCTTCTCCCTAGCTCGATCTAAGACCCAGAGCACCAAGGGCAGTAGTCCCAGCCCTGGGAGGACGAAGTACCACGAGAAGAGCAGTCCGGCGGTGATTGAAAAGATAACGCCGATACCTATAAGTGAAAGGAGGAAGTACTTGGCTTTTCTGACGTCCTTGAGCTCCTCGACCTTGGCCTCCCATATGTCTAGAAGGGCTGGGTTGTAGAAATCGAAGGCGGTATGCCTCTTTCCTTTTCTGATGCGTTCCCTTATCAGGCTGTCCCAATCGTCATGGTAATATACGAGGAAGCCCTTCCTCTGGGCCCTCTCCGCATCTATTGATGAAATTATCCGCCTTATGTCCTCCGCGCTCTCGTGGGCTATGTGGGAGTATACCTCCCGCTCATCGAGCTCCAGCGCGACTTCCACCGAATCCCTTATCCCCTCACTCGGCATTCTCACCACCGGGGTAGAGATCATCGAAATCAGGAAGGCCTGAAAGCAGTTCCCTCTTCTTCTCCTCTGCTTCTTTCTTTGCCCTCATAAACGAGCTTGCGTACTCCTTGGCGGTTCTGATGATTCTTTCTATGCTCTCGCTCTCGTAGATGCCACTGAGAAGCGTTACAACCTCAACCTCGCGCGTTCTTGGATCAGGATAAAAGCCCCTGAAGATCTGTTTTCCTTTGATTCTGTCTGTGAGCTCGTCAAGGGCCTCGAAGATCTCCTTCGCCTTGAGGACTTCGGGTGGGCCGTGAACTGCTACGAGACCGTAAAGGGCTGACTCAACGTTGGCCTCGAGATAAAGCCCCTCACTCTCGAACGACCTGACTATCAGCTTCGAGAGGCTCTTGAGCTGCTCCGCCCGGGCCTTCGCGTAGCCGACTGTTGCAAAACTTCCAAAGGCTTTGAGGACGAACTTCAGATCGCTTGCGTCGAGGGTCTGCTCCCCAGGAACGTCAATCAGGGCGAGAAGTGAGGCGATCCTCTCTACGATAGTGTAGTTTATCATCTCGTAGGCCTGGGATATGTCGAGGTCGCCCTCCTTGAGCTTGTTGTTGTCTATGGCTATTATTGAGTCCGCCACCTTGGAAAGCTTGTCTATCGTGATGGCGGCGTTGATAGTAGGCCTTATACCCTCCTCCTTTAGTGGCAGGGCTCCGATGGCAACTACCAGTGAATCCGGGTACTCCTCCTTGAGGGCCTCCGCCAAAACCGGCGTTCCGCCCGCTCCGGTTCCACCACCAAAGCCGAAGGTAAGGAAGAAGATGTCAACGTCCTCGTAGCCGACCATTGAAGAGATCTTCCTCATAACCATCGGAAGGTCTCTCTTCATGGCCTCCCTTCCGAGGACGGGGTTCGCGTTAACGCCCTTCCCACCGGTTAGGCTCTCCCCTATGAGGATCCTCCTGTCGGAGGGGATGTGCTTGAGATAGTCGAGATCACCCCTGGAAGTGTTTATCGCCAAAGCCTCAAAATCGACTAAAGAAAAGAGGTCGGCTATCTTGGTTCCGCACTGGCCGACCCCTATGATTATAGCCCTCACGATCTCACCTCATCCAACTGTCTCGGCGGTTACCTCGTTGAGCTCTATCTTTCCGTCCCCGTTCCTGTCCTCATAGTGAACCACAACCGCAGGCCCCTGCATGTACTTGACGTAGCCTATCTTGAACACGAGCTTCGCTATCTCCGAGGAGTCCTCGTCGTAGAGGACGAAGAGCATAACTCCCTTCGCGGTTCTTCCCGGGATCAGGAGAACCGTGTCTTGGCGCGGATAAGTGGAGTTTTTGAGCCCTATCTCGTTTCCTGAAATGTCTAGGACTATGTAACGGTTGTAGCGGGAGACGTTTACGTCATCGAAGCCTGCCAGCACAATGGAGTTCCCCTCCTCCATTAGCGAGAGGGGTCCTAGGTCAAAGCGGTAGCCAAAGATTTCACGGAGGTAGTTTATGACATCCTTTGCGTCACTTATCCTATCTTCGGGGCAGACCACGTTGAAAGTTGAGGTTTCAAGGGCGTTTCTAACGTCCGAGAGATCCACCATCGGCATTTTGTTGAAGCTTGAAAGGTATATCACCGCAAAGGCGGTCTCCAGTGTGTCGTTGGCGATCAATCCGGAATCCCTGGCCTTCTTCACGAAATCGAGGGTCTGCTGGGTGTAGTCAAAGCCGTAGTGCATGAGCAGGAGAGTTGCCTCGACGGTAAGATCCACGCGAGGCCTCCCTTTGATCTTGGTTCCGTTGATATTGGTGTGTTCCTTCATGTAGGGCCAGCCACCGTCGACCCTCTGGGAGATAAGCCACTTCAGATGAGCCTCGAGTTCCGGTCTGGTCGCTATTGGTTCCAGGGCCTTTAGAACGGTGAGCGTGTCAAGGACGTTCACGTCGAGCATGAAAGGATAAAGGCCGCTCTGGTAGTAGAGGCCCCAGCCCGTTGAACTTATCGAGAGGAGCCACTTCTTGGCGGCAATAACATCGGGGTCGGATCTATTGATCCCAAGGGCCATGAGAGCGCTCAGGGCCATAGCCGTCTCGGCCGGCTGAGGACCGAGGTTCTCGACGCCCCACTTTCCAGTGTCCATCTTAACAGACTTTATAACCTCTATCGCGTGTTCCCTCTCACTCTCGTTGAGCCGATTGAAGTGAAGTAGGGTCATGAGGGCGTAGTAGTAACCAACCGTAAGCCTGCTCTCATTGAGGACTACCCTCTCGTCTTCCTTAAGCCTCTCCTCCGTCCAGTTCAGGGCTTTTTCAACGATATCTGGAGCGGGATAGCAGGCTTCTATAGCTATAAGAGCGTAGTACGTTGCCTTCTCGTTGGAAGGGGAGCCGCGGTAGATTCCCCATCCCCCATCTGGGTTCTGGTAGGATATCAGCTGGTCGCAGGGCATCTCATTGGGGTTGATCGTTACCTCCCTTATCGGTGGTACGAGCTCGGAAACTGCGAGGAGAGCGTAGGCCGTTGGCGTTACAGTATCCGTTACCGAGATAGGATACTTCGGTGTGTCCGCCCAGAAGACCATGTTGGCCCCGGTGTGCTTTATCTGGTCGAGCCTTGCTATCGTCGCCACGACTTCGAAAGTTGGCTCCGAGTAGAGGGTCAGGGCATATGTAAGCAGTGCCCTCTGGGCCGGAGAAAGATCGTCTCCGTTGAGTATTTCTATGAGCTCTTTTACCTCGGACTTATCAACGGGCTCTCCAACCGCTTTGAAGGCTATGAGTCTCAGGCCGAGGGCGGTGTAATCGTCGATGTACCTCGGCAGTTCGGGTAGGGATGAGACCGCAGATGAGACCACTGGACTTGATGAGTTGTGGCCATTCTCTCCTAGGGCCCAGAGCGCCAGAACCGTCGGATAGAACATGGGCGTGCTGTTGGGAATGTAGCCCCATGTATTCCCCGTTTTGGAACTTACCAGGAACTTAACTCCTTTCTTACGGGCGTCATCTACCTTGAAAAGGTCATCGGTCCCCTCGAAAAACTTCTCCGCCTTTGAGAGGGCTATCAGGGCATAGGAGGTATCGAGAACGTTGCTCACGCTTCCGGGGAAGTAGCCCCAGCCGCCGTCCGGATTCTGGTAGGAGATCAGTTCCCTAGTGAACTCTCTAACCTTCGGCGTCAGATCCTCGTTTACCCTACCGCTGGCTTCCGCGAGGGCGATGATAGTAAGGCTCAGGGTTCTTATCTGCCCACTGCTGTCTCCAAACTTCTTGAGAAAGTTTGCAGAGCCCTCAGTAATGGAAAGGGCTGCAGTGAGGGGAGCAAAAACGATTACACCGATGAGAATCAGGGGAATAATTTTCAGGGGCCACCTTTTCACCATAGTCCACACCTCTAAAATCGCTAAACGGTGGCGGAATAAATAAAGTTTTCCTCGGGGCAAAAATTGGAGAGAGCTCAATCCTTGATGAACCTTCCCTCAAGCCCCCTGCCCTTTGGATTAACATCGTCGCGCATGATGAGAACGACCCTGCTCGGCTCGTACTCGTCTTCAATGTGGTAGCCGGGGAGGTGCTTCACGAGCTCCTCGGCGAAGGCCCTGATTTCCTCGTGCCTCGGCATGTTGTTGATGGTGAGCCTGTTCCGCGAGAAGCCGACGAACATGTAGGCTTTGGCCTCGACGAACATCGGGTTCGCCAGCTTAATCAGCTCGGCGTACTTTTCTGGACTGTGCATGTTCTCGCCCTTCACGAGGGTGAGCCTTATCACCGTCCTCGTCTGGGCGTCGCGCATGAGCCTGAGCGTCTCCATAATCCTCTCCCAGCCGTCGGGAATCATGGGGACGTTGACGCGATTGTAGGTCTCGATGTCCGGAGCCGTGAGCGAGACGTAGAGCTGGGTCGGGAGCTTGTCCTCCCTTATCATCTCCTCCAGCCGCTCCGGAACGGTTCCGTTGGTGACTATGAAGGTAGTGAAACCGCGCTTGTGGAACTCCTCAACCAGGTCGCCCATGTACGGATAGAGCATCGGCTCGCCCGAGAGACTAATCGCCGCGTGCTTCGGGTTCCATGCCTCTTCGAACTTCTCCCTCGGAACCTTGGGGTTGCCCTTGTAGCCAACGAGAAGCTTCCTCTGGGCCTTTATGCTCTCCTCGACGATGAAGGCAGGGTCGTCCCAGGGTTCTGGCAGTTCAGTGCCGAGGAAGCTCTCCATCGGACGCCAGCAGAAGATGCAGTTGTGGGTGCACCAAGCTAAAACGGGCGTCATCTGTAGACAGCGGTGACTCGCTATGCCGTAGAACTTCTGCTTGTAGCAGAAGCGACCCTTAGTAAGGCTTTCCTTGAGCCAGTGGCAGAGCTTAACCCCGCTGTGCCTCCCAACGAGCTCGTAGTGCTGTTTCCTGAAGAGGAGCGCGATTTCCTCCGGCATGTTTGGGTTGGCCTTAACCACTATCGCCATTAGTCTCACCTAATTCTCTTCTCTGGCCTAAGTGCGCGGAGCATTTTAAAAATCTGATTGGTCAGTGTTGTTCAGGGTGTTACCTACGATATCGTGAGGGAGCCTATCGGGCTTCCGTTAAAGCCACTGATCCGTTTTAGCTCTATGAGTAAGGTTTTCAGATTTAAGAAGGAAGGCTTTCCTCATGGAGGAGAGATTTTTGCAGTTCGGGAAGTTCCGTTCTCATGCGGACGATTTTTGAGGCCCTTTCAAGAGAGCTTTGGGGAACGCGCTGGTGGTTACAAGGCACGGCTATGCCTTTTCTCAACCGGAAAGTCGGATAAAGTGGTATTTTCTGACCCTTTATCTCTGGAACTGAAAGAGAAAAAGAAACTAACGGGAACGAGCGTGAACTCTGGTCATAGCGGTTGTTGGAGAACCCCCCGCCGGCGCTTTTGGAAACGCCAGTACTCATCAACGGCCAGAGCAAAGGTGAGAGCCGCAAGGAATATTGCCTCCTCGGGGTCTTCCTGTC
>Ga0256836_1001258_pt1 | contig 11452 bp, 19 predicted proteins | sample 4561380metaG_FD_185974 | JGI IMG/M metagenome (GOLD analysis project Ga0256836, IMG submission 185974) | Hydrothermal vent microbial communities from Guaymas Basin, Mexico - 4561-380 | ecosystem: Environmental > Aquatic > Marine > Hydrothermal vents | place: Mexico: Guaymas Basin | collected...
AGTCGATATTTATAATTTAAAATCATTTTATGATTTTATCTAATATTAAGAGAAAAGTCAATATAATATAAGAGAAGCCTTATATCCCCGCCCTGAAGGGCGAGGTCTTACGGCTTTTTTGATAAATATATTTTATATACTTTTTTAATTTAAAATAAGATTAATTCAAAATTTTTAAACAATCACTTTCTTTTAATATAAATTCAGTTAAAGGTTCTTTTTTATCTAAAGTATATATTAATTTTATATTAATTCCTCTATCTAAAATAGCTCTATTTTCAGCTGTTCTACAAACATTACTAATTAAGTCTTTTTTTAATTGTAAAGACATTCTTTTTTTAAATTTATCAGTTAATTTAAAATCTTTTTTATAAGTTTTCATTAAAGAAATTAATTTATTTTTATTAATTTCATAATTTAAACCTATAATATATTTATTATTTTTAAATTCTGAAAAAGCTCCATTAATAATTGTAAAATCGTCAATTTTTGTACCTGCAGTTGTATTTGTTGCATTTACAATAAAATTTACTAATTGTTTATCATTATATTTTGCATATGTCTCTTTTACTTTATCTATATCACTTTGATTAGCAAATAAATATAAACTTAATCCTAATATTAAAAATATTTTTTTCATAATTAACCTCTTTTTTATTTAATTATATATAAAATATACTTAGAAAAAGCTTTTATAGATAAAAAACCCTAAAAATGGAGTAATTAAAAGTATTATATAAAGATATATATAGTTTTTTTCTTTATTTATATCTTTTAAATAAATTGGCTTAGATAATGTTTTATATTCATTTTTTGTTAAATTTTTTAATAAAGTTATTACTGATCTATAAATAGAATCTTTAAAAAATTCAGTATATCCAGAACCTTTTACTTTTAATTCTTTAGAAGATTTCCAATATAATAAGTGCAAAGACTTTTCTAAATTTTTAATATCTTTCATAGATTTAGATATATAAATAAAAGAGTCATTAATATTTATCTTACCAAAAGCTTTTTCTATTTCTTGAAAACGCTTAAGATATCTATCTCCTGAAGTAATACCTATCTTAATAGCTCTACGTTTATTTATCTTTAATATATAAAGTACATAAAATTCTTTATTCATTTTTAAACCTTTTAAGAAATATTTTCAATTTAAAAATATTTTTTGTAAAAAAATTAAAAGATTTATAGTTATCATAATTAATATCATAAATAGTTATATTTTTATACGTAAAAGATAAATATCTTATAGAAAGATAAGAAAAATTAAAATATTCTATAGATATGTCTTTTAAACTAAGCCCATAAAAAACTAATTCTTTAAATAAGATAAAATCTGAATTTTGTTCAATATCATTATCTTGTAAAAAAAAATAAGATTTTTCAAGAAAATAAGATTTTTCAAAATTATTAAAAGCTCTTATAATTTCTTTTCTTGTTAATTTTTTAGAAAATTCTGATTCTTCAAAAATATATCTTAGATTATGAATCATAATTACTTTTTTAATTGGAGAAAGTTCATATTCTTTATATAAGAGTTCTAAAAATAATATATAAGTTTCATTATCTTTATTTTCTATTATATTTTTTACAGAATCTCTAACAATAAGATATTGATTATAAGTATCTAAACAAGTCAATAAAAATCCTTTTTTAAATAATTATAATCAATAAATTATATTTAAACAACTTATTTATATGAAAATAGCCAAGAAATAGGTATTCTTGGCTTAATTATTACTTAATTTCTATTTTTTTAATTTCTTTAGAAGAATCTTTTTCTAATTTTATAAAAAGAATTCCATTTTCAATTTTTGCTGAAATTTCTTTAATATCTTTAAATTCAAAAGATCTTTTAAATTCACCATAAATAAATTCTGAAAATAATTTATCTTTTTTTTCTTCTTTTTTTATTATATTAATAGATAAAATATTATTATCATAAGTAATATCTATATTTTCTTTTTCAATACCAGGAACTTCAACTTTTAACAATATATTATTATTTTCTTCAGAAATTTCTACTGGAAATGAAAACTTAGGTTCAATAAAATTATCAAATAGTTCATTTTTTAAAATAATAGGTTTAAACATAATTACACCTCCTAAATTAAATTTTCAATAAAATTATATTTAATTTTAATAAATATAAATGCTACTTAAGTTACATTTTTAGATAAATGTATATTACATATATAATTATCTATTTTAGATAATAAATTTAAAAAAAGGTTAATTAATGAAAATTCAAGATTTAATTATGAGACATAATGTGTTTTATATAGCCCAATATGAGTCTAAAAATATGCTAAAAGGTCAATTAGCAAGATATGATCTGTTAATAGAAGATTCAAAGCTAGGTGAATTAAAAGAATTACTAGGTACAACAAAATATTTTCAAGGTGGATTAAATACTTTTTATGAAACTCTAAAAATGACTGAAAATAAATTTAAAGAAAAATTTGTTGTAAATAATTTATCAAGTAAAAAACATAAAAATCATTTAAAAAAAGCGTTTAAAAGAGCAATTTTATTGGAATTTTTATATTCTGATTTATTTACTTTCAGAAAAAGTATTTTTTTTGCTGAAATATATAATAGAAAATTAATACAAGAAAATATATCTACATTTACTGAAACAGGACATATTAGACCTTGTTTATCAGAAGATATTAAAAATCTTACATTAAACGCTTATATAAAATATATAAAAGATTTTATGTGTGAAGAAGATAAAGATATTGTAATTAATGAATTAATTGATACATTTAATGATTCTCAAGATTGGAATATTATAAAACCATATATTGATAAATTTATTGATTATATTTCAGAAAAATACTAGGGATTCAAATCCTGGTATTTATATCTATATAGATTTGAAGATAAATATTAATTATAATATGAAAAAAATAAAAGGAAAAATAATGAAAAAAATAACATTAATATTAATAAGTATCTTTATAAGTCTTCAAGCAAATTATATATCTATAAAAGAAAATCCAGAAAAATTAAAAACAATTGAATTTAAATGTGATTTAGGAGATACAAAATCTTGTAAAAAAATTATAAATATATATAAAAAATATAATAAATTTAATTTAGTAAATAAATATGCTGCTATTGATTGTAAATTAAACTCAAAAGAAAGTTGTTATTTATTAGGTAAAAATATATTAGAAGGAAAAGGAGCTTTATATAACAGAAATAAAGGTTTAAAAATTATTGAAATAGCTTGTAATAAAAACAGTAAAAAAGCTTGTTTTGATTTAATTAAATATAAAAAGAATAACAATCAATTTATAGAAAAAGCATGTATTTTAGGTGAGCAAAAAGCTTGTGATTTATATAAAAGAAATCATGAATAAGGTTTTGGCCCCAAAAGAGGGGGGGCGACTATTATTTTATGCCAATTGCTGACGCAATTGCGTCAGCACTCCCTAAAAAAGGGAGTACTTTAAGTGCAACCAAAAATGCTGCACAGATTCCAATGAATTTAATCATTTTAGATCCTTTTTTAATTATAATATATATGTATTAAGGATTTTTTTCAAAAAATGTCAGAAATAAAATTCCTATTTAAAAAAAATAAATTTAAAAAAGTATCAAATTTTAAATTCTTTTCTTTTTTAAAAACAGTTTTTAGTTTAAATAATAAATTTTCAACTTCAGTATTTCTTAAAAAAACAGCAAAAATTTTCTCTTTAAAAATATTTTTATTTCTAAAATTGTTAATTATAAAAAATATTTTATACATTTTCAAAATATCTTCATTTGAAAAATAAAAACTATTTCCACTTTTATAATCTGCACAATATGTAACTAAATCTAAATAATTTTTAAAATCACTATTCTTCTTTAAAATTTGATTATACTGATTTAAATAACTAATATTTCTTTTAGAAATTTCTTTTTTAATATTATCACTAACATTTGTATATTCAAAAGATTCTATAAAATATATCTCTTTACTTTGTTTTGCAAAATATAAATATTTATTTTTATAATCTTTATTTAAAAATTTACTAAGATCTATTTTAGACATTTTATCTTTAAATTCTAATTTAATTAAATATTTTAAAGTTTCTCTACTAATTTCAGAATCTATACAAAAAGGACTTAATTTAAATATTTTTCTATTTAAATTTTTATTTAATAAAAATAATTTTTCTTCACAATATAAATTTCTACTTAAAATATTTAACATTTTGTATAAAATATTAATTTGATAACTTAATTCAAAATAAACTTTATCTTTTAAAAAAATTAAATCTTTACTATTTTTATTAAAGTTACTTAAAGAATGATTCTTTAATAAATCTAAAGATAATGACTCAAAATAAGATATTTTTAAAGATAATAATTCTAGATAAGAAATCTCCTCAACAATATCTTCTTTTAACATTAAATACCCTCTTTTAAAAGTAAATTACTTTCCTTATATTGACCAGAAACTTTAGATTCTAAATTTTTAACTTTTTCTATATTATCTACAGTTAATTTAGAAATTGCTTGTGCATGTTTTATCATATTATTTTGAGATTGTTGACTCATTTTTAAAAGGTCTTCTAATTCTTTAGTTGTAAACAAAGAATCACTAGCATTATCTAAAGTTGAAATAACAATATCTTCAACTTTTACATTATTTATTTTTTTTAGAGTAACAACTAAATCTTTTAATTCAACTAACATAACGGAAGCGTCTTTAAACGTATTTAAGCTAGCCGTTATACTTAATTCTTCTTGTAATGTACCTCTTAGTATAGGAGATAATGTATTAATGTTTTCAGCTAAATATATAGAAGCTTGAATAGAAGGATTAATTTTATTCATAACAGTATCTTGTTTTAAAATTAATTCCATTTTTGCAACAGTAATTAATTTATCAATTCTTAAAATGTCTGCCTTAGAATCAATTTCTTTTTTAATTTCTTCAGATTTTAAAATCCATGAAGATAAAGCTTCAATATCAGAATTAATCTTAATAGATAAATCTTCTAAAGAAGAAACTTTATTAATAATAACGTCATATTTTTTATCAAAATAAGAAATCATTGTATTTAAAACTTCACCTATTGTTTTATTTTGATCAATAATTTCTTGCGTTGATTTTACCATATACTTTATTAATGGAATTGTCGACATAACTTTTTTAATTCCACTATCATGTTTAACTGCATAAGCTTCTAACTTTGATTTTGCTTCAATAATCTTAGAAGATATTTCGTCAAGTTCAGACATATTGATATCCATATCTTTAACTTCTGACGATCTAATTTGATTTAATTCGTCTTCTAATTGTTTTGTTATATTTATTTGTGTAGAAGTGATAATTGTTGTTTCAGACATAATTTAAAAACCTTTATAATTTTTATTATTAAATTATATCTTTATATAACTTAAACTTTATTTAAAATTAAATTTTCTAGATCTTTTAAATTACTTAAAGAAGAAAATTTCTATTCTTTAATTAAATTATAATTAATATCACTTTTATTTATATATTTTTTTAATTTTTTAAGACTCCTAAAAGGAAACGTACCTTAAAGGTACATTCCAAAAGACAATTGTTCTTGTAAATCTTCTAATTTTTTTATTTTATTATAGATAATTTTTTGAGCTTTCAAAAATTCTTCTTTATAACTATCTATACAGTCAGATTCATTTAAAAAAACAAAATAATCAGGTTTATAAAGCCTAACAATTTTTTTAACACTTGATAGTAACTTTGAACTATTTTTTTTAGAAAATTCTCTAAAAGTAAACATTTTAGAATAAGCTTTATTTTTATCTACAAATAAAGCAACTCTTTGAGGTAACATTTTTACTGTATTTTCCAAATTAAAATTTTCAGGTTCAGATTCACTTAAAAGTAATCTTGAAATATAAACTTCAATATATTTTTGATTTTTAAAATCTTTTGAACTATTTTCAATTAACTTTATTAATTCTTCTTGGTCTTCATTATTATAAATAATATATAAGTCCTTATGTTAAATATTTAATAATGAATAAATCATTATTAATATAATGTATTATGATTTAAAAAAATTTAAAAATTTATCTAAAATAAAATGATTTCTATCAGGAAATTCACCTGAAGGTTCTTCAAAATTAAAAAGTTTAGCTATAGCAAATGCAACAGCAGGAGATCTTCCTTGACCATAAACACACTGAACTACTATTTCGTCAATTTTATTTTTATAATTATTAACAAAATTATAAATTTCAATTATTTCTTGTTCAGTAATTGAATAATCCATATCATAATCAATATCTAAAAAGAAAAATCTTTTTTCTTCTAAATATAAATCACTATATTTTAAATCTTTAATTGGATAAACGTCCTCGATTCTAATAATTATTGCTTTACCTTTTGGTTTATAATCCTTTACACTATTTTTATCTTTTATAGTTATTCTCATAAAAAACTCCAGTTTTTAATAAATATTATTATAACTTTTTTTTTAAAAAATTAACTATAAAAAATTCTAATTTTCTAAAAGAAATATATAGCTCTTATAGAGCCATATATTCAAACAAAGCTAATTTAGTCATTAAAGATTCAGTTTTATTTAAAGAATCTTTAAATGGAACTATTTTAAGTTTAATAATTTCATTTTCTGATTTATTTCCAGTAATTGAACCATTTAAAGTCATAATTTCTTCAGAATTTAAAGATAATTCATATACATAGATATCTACATATTCGTCTATACCTCCAGGAGAAGTATATCCACCAGAAAGTTTTATTAATTTAGAATTATTAAAAATATCTAAACCAACTTCCTCTTTTAATTCTTCAAGGGCTTTAACAGAAGGCTCTCCTTCGTCAATCATTCCAGCAGGAGATTCTAATAGTTTTTTTCCAGCAGGAACTCTTGATTGTTCTGTAAATAAAACAAATTTTTCATTATTATCTGAATTAACAATAATAGTTAATATAGAAACTGAATTACCTCTAATAAAAGCTATTCCAGGAACATTGTTTCCCTCTAAATCAGTACAATTAACTTCTACATGAACAAATCCTACATTTTCTCCAAACATATGAATTTTATAAACAAAAATATCATTAACAATAAAATTGTTTTTTAAATTTGATATCCATAATATCCATTTTTGTGATTCTTTTAACTTATTTTGTTCTTCTATAGAACAATTATTTGAGAATTTAATAATCAAATTATCTCCTTTTATTTAAATAACATATATCAATTATGTTAGTCTTATGTATTAAGAATTATATTCAAATAAACCTTAAAGGTTATTTAAGTATATATATATTATAATTTTATAAAATATAAAGGATTTTATATGTCATTAGTTACAGAAGAAATGTTAGATATATCTTTTGGAGAAATTCCATTAGAAGAATTAGGATTAAATAAAGATATTTATTATATTGCTAATAAAGAAGGTCAAATTCTTAAAATAAAGATTAAAAAAGCTATTCAGGTATATAATAGAAATGAAAATAAAAAAATTTATTTAACATTTAATGTCATAACTATAAAAAATAGATTTTTAAGAAAATTAAATAAATTATTTAATTTAAATTTTAAAGAAACAAATATAGTTATTAAAAATAATTTTTTTACAGAAGATTTCTATCCAATATTTTGGCCACATGGATTTTTATTTGAAAAAGATCTTCAAGAAACTGAAGAATTAGCATTAAAAAATCCAGTAGAACATTCAAAATACTTATTTAGGAGATATGCATGAACTTAATTGATTATTCAAAAGCTTTATTTCATTTAAAAAACTTAGAATCAACAATAGAACGAGCTAAAAATAAAGTAAATTTAGAAGATATTAGTGTTGAATTTTTATTTAATTGTATGATAGAAAAAATTCAAAAAGAAAAAGAATTAAAATTTTTACATGAGAATATTAAATCTTCATTTTTTCAAGCACCAGATTATTGTTATAGATTAAAATCTATTAATTTTATAGCATTTCAGAAGAAGGGAGATTTATTAAAATATATTAATAAATATAAAATTAAAGATTTTAATATCATAGAAAATATCTCAGCATTTAAAACCGATAAAAATAAATTGTTAGTTCCGGAAAATGAAATAAATATAATAAAAAAACAATATATATATCTAGGAAAAGTTTTCATTTTAATTATAAATTAAATTATATTACAAATTAATTATCTTTATTGATAATAATTTAAATATATTAAAGGATTAATATGAATTTCAATTTCGCTTCAAGATTTGAATCTATTCAACCAACAGTAAAGTTACTAAGAGATTTTATAGATTTAGAATCTTTAAAAAAATCAACATATTCAAAAGATAGAATTATTGACTATCTTAAGAATACTTTAAATACAACTCCATTTTCAGGTGAATATCAAATAAATGGTAATTTTATTAAACCATTTAAATACAGTTCAGTTATTGGAACAAGTTTTGTTTTAATTGTTACACCAAATAATGATATTGCAATTGTTTCAACAATTAAAATAAATGATTTAACTCCAACAGCATTTATTATCTCTTCAAATAATTCTTTTGAAGAATTTGGTAATCAACTTATTTATGATATTTTTACTAAAAAAGAAAATACAAAATTTGATATAGAAAATATCAATCATTATTTAAAGCATACAATTAAATTTAATATAAATAGTATTCAAAAACAAATAGCAAATATAATTACTTCTAATTATAATGCTCCAGATTACTATGAAGAAGATTTAACTTATAAATTTCAAGATTTTCTTAGAAAAAAATTTATAAATATTCAATCATTTTTTTATAGTACGGATAAGATTAAATCTGAATTAGTAGAACAATCTTTTAATTCAAAAAAATTTAGAAGACATTTCCTTGCTTTAGATAAAAAAGGTTATGAAAAAGTTTATAAATTTGTAGACTTTCTTATATTAGAGTATAATAACAATAGAAGAGCACAATAATGTGCTCTTAAAACTTTAAGGATTAAAAAATGAAACATTCAAATGAAATTTTCAATAATAAAGAAATAGCAATAAAAATAGGTGATTTATATTATGATTCTTTAGAAGAATTTTTAAATAACCTTTCAGAAAAACTAAATAAAGACTCTGAAGCTGATTTTAAAAGAAAAAGATATAAACTATCAGAATCATTAAAAAATGCCTCAGAACATATTAAAGCAGCTGCAAAAGAGATATCTATAGCATGGGATATTTCAAAACCATACGTAAAGGATTAATTATGAAAAAAATACCATTTCCAGAAAAAGATTTTTTTGAAAATATTTTAAAAGAAGCTCAAAAAAAAGAAAAAATAATCAAAGATTTATGGAGTCAAGTTGATAAAGAAAAAGATACGGAAAAATCTGAAGAAATAATTCAAAAAATTGAGAATTTAGAAAAAGAAATAATTGAAAATTTAACTCTATTTAAAATGGCAAAATATTTAGATAAGTTTTTTAAAAGAAATGAGAATGAAATTTATGATATAACTAAAATATTCATATCTGAAAAAAATTATGAATTAATGAAAAGTTATGATAAAAAAATAACAAAAATAAGATTTAACTATATGACAGAAGAAAGTATAAATAAAGAAGTTAATATGCTTTATTTCATGTCAGGATTTTCTGTAAAAAAAGATATAGACGATAATAATATTTATTTAGAAGAAGAATATATTATAAAACGAACATAATCATTTATTTGATTTTTTAAATAAAAATAACTTTTATAAGAATTATTTTCAAAAGTAATAATTCTTATATTATCTGTATTTAAAGAAAAGAAGATATACATAAATTTATTATTAAAATCGATAAATTTTGAAAAATTATAATTTTTATAAATTAAGTTTAATAAATAATTATCATTATATAAAAATGGATCCATATCTAATTCAATTAAATTTGTAAAAATATAATTTTTATCATATTTTATAGAAAAATCTATTTGATATCTATATTTAGAAATATCAAAATTTAATCTATCTTCAAAAATATCTCCAGATAAATCAGGCATAACTAAATATTTATTAAATTTTTTATTTTCTCTAGCTTTATTTTGTTGAATTTCATATTCTTCTTCTTTAGATTTAATATAAGCTATTGCTTCATTTTTTGTAAATTCTTTATTTTCTTTTATAAGAGTATTTATCTTAAAACTTTTTTGTTCTAAAAAGTTTTTCAACCAATTAGAAAAATCTTCAAAAGAATAGAAAGTTGCGATAACTTTGGTTTTTATTTTTAAAGGTTTTTGAAAAATTTTATTAGTTAAAGGAGTATTATCTTTAAAAGATAAATCTATATGTTGCATAACTTTTATTTGATTAGAGATATCTATACCATTTATAATAGTATTTTCAGGAGCATAATTAACATAAAAAACTGAAGCATTTAAATTGTTAATTGCTTCTTGATATGCAAAAAATTTACCTTTATTCATATTTATATATCTTTCAGGAGAACTTGTCAATGGTGTAATATGGTCTTTTTGTTCAGGACCTCTTTTTAACCATTCGAAAATAATTGGTCTATTATCTTTACCTATGGCTATAAAATCAAAATTCATTATAGTAAAATTTGACAAATTTAAAGAAGATAAATATTCAAATTTTTTTACACTAAATTTCTTTTCATTCATAAAAATCCTTTAAGAAATTATATCAAAGAGAAGCTTAATGAAAGCTTTTATCCATTAATTCAAATATCTTATTAAAAAATGATTTTTTAAATTTTTTGTATTCATTAAAATTTATATCTTCTAATGATTTACCATTTTTTAAATTTAAGAAAATGAATTTAAACATTTTTCTTGAAAAATCTTTATTTTCATTTATTTTTTTATAAAAACAAATAATTTTTCCTTTATTTAAATTAAATAATTCTAATTCTCCAAAATAATTTTTATCAAAAAAGCCGTAAGACCTCGCCCTTCAGGGCGGGGATATAAGGCTTCTCTTATATTATATGGACTTTTCTCTTAATATTAGATAAAATCATAAAATGATTTTAAATTATAAATATCGACTCTACCCAAACAAAGAACAAGAATCTAAGCTTAACCAACAATTCTTTGTTGCTAATCAATCTTGGAACCAAGCTTTGAGCATAAGAATTGCCGAAATCAAAAAGAAAAATGGTTTCATGAATTTCAATGATTTGTACAGAAATGTTATGCAAAGTCTTCTTGATAGAGAAATCAAAGCTAATTCCGGAATCATTCAACAAACTCTACGAAATTTTGAATCTACTATTAAATATTATTTCAAAAACAAAGACAGCAAAGGATTCCCTAAATTTAAAGTCTCTTCTCTTTGGGAACAGAGTTTTGAATTTAAAAATCAAGGCATACATATTACAGAAAAGTATTTTAAAATCCTAAAAATGAAAATCAACTGGAAATACCATAGAGAACTACCTTCAAGACCAAAAAAAATTGTCATAAAAAGAGAATCTGACGGTAAATATTATG
>Ga0256836_1001259_pt1 | contig 11447 bp, 13 predicted proteins | sample 4561380metaG_FD_185974 | JGI IMG/M metagenome (GOLD analysis project Ga0256836, IMG submission 185974) | Hydrothermal vent microbial communities from Guaymas Basin, Mexico - 4561-380 | ecosystem: Environmental > Aquatic > Marine > Hydrothermal vents | place: Mexico: Guaymas Basin | collected...
TTTTTTCAGCCTCAGCTTTAGCTTCTTCAGCCCATATTGCTTCTTGTTTTGCTATCTCTTCAGCTTCCTCAGTTGAAACTATAGCCTCTCTAGCTTCTCTTTGTGCTAGTATCTCATCTAGCGATTTCTTATCTTCCAAAACACTACCTTTTATTTAAACCCAAATTATGCAATAGGAATAAAAAATTATACTCTATCATTGCAATCAAGTGGCATTCATTAAAAATCTACACCACCAATAAGGTGGCTTAAAATTTTTATTAAACACCCCTTAATTACAAGCATAGGTAAATTTTATAAATTCCTATTGCATAATTTGGGTTAAAGTTTTTATGTTACTTATTATAAAGAAAAATACTTAAAATATCTATATATTTTTTATAATTAATCTTGCTTTTATATTGATTGTTACATTTAGTGTGCTGATATGCTTGTGTATTCTGATACATTTCGAAAGTTTGATGGATATCTAAGGATAACTCTAAAAGTTTTAAGGTGTCTAGGTTTTAAATCTCTTGCAATTATAAAAGTTTTTTCAACACTTGTTGGGGCTTTTTTCTTTTTTATTCCAGAAAAGATATCTAAAAATCCACTACTCTTATAGAATGTAGTATTACTTAGATCATTTGACTTACCTTTACTAACGAGTTTAATGGTTAATTTTACTTTGCCAACCGTATAATTACCTGTATTTTTAACAATTCCACTATAGATAACTTTTTCTAAACTTGGAAGTTTTCTACTTTTTAATTTATGAATTTCTATATGTTTTGTGTATTTATCTATAATAAATAACAAGAGAAAAGTTAAAGATATAGCTACTAATGTTATTGAAAATATCATGGGTAGCAGTAGTTTTTTATTTTTTTGTTTAAAAGAAAAAATAATTCCAATTATAAATAAAATAAATATAATAAGTATCGCAATATAATGCCAGATATTTAGATAAGTCATTTTACTACCCCTTTGCATTTAGCTTCTAAAGATATATTATAGTCTTTTTTATAATAAAAAGGTTCCATTATAATTTTAAAAGTTCTTGATTGACCTTTTTGTATATCATTCTCATCTATCGACATTTTTTGAAATGGTTTTAATTTTAATATATAATTTTTATATTTGTTTTTAGTTATTTTATATGCATTTGCTGTAATTTTACAAGTGGTAAAATTAAATTTTGAATTATTTATTATTTTACCTTTTATAACAACTGCTTTTGTAAATGTTAATTTTTTTTGAGATAATAGTTCTGTTGTATTTTTAAATAGGTATTTATGTAGTTCTACATATCCCACAGTTGGAGAAAGTACAAATATTGAAAATGCCAATATTACTAAAAAGATAGCAAATCCAATTTTTCTTCTCAATAAAATAGCAAGGATTAATAGTAGTAAAAAAAGGATAAATCCAGCCCCAAAGAGCATATAATCATATATGATAAGATTATCTATAAACTCTTTTAGGTCAAAATTTATCATCTAGCTATTACTTATCTCTTGAGTTTTTCTCAGCTATACCACTCATACCAAACCTTGAAGCTAACTCTTGCTTTATTCTATCTGGTGAGATGTTTTTAGATGCAAGGGCAACTAACATATGGTATGTTAAATCTGCTGCTTCATAAACCATCTCTTTTTCATCGTTGTCTTTATGAGCAAAACAGTATTCTCCAGCTTCTTCTACAACTTTTTTAAGGATTGTATTTTCACCTTTACTTAAAAGTTTTGCTGTCCACGAAGTTGATGGGTCTGCATTTTTTCTCTCTTGGATAGTATGATAAAGAGTATCAATTACACCATAAGCATTTTCAAGTTCAACTTCCACTTCATTTTTTACATCACCACTTTCAAGCTCTGTAAAAAAACAAGTTCTTCTTCCAGTATGACAAGCTACACCCTCTTGAGTTACTTTTATAAGAAGTGTATCGTTATCGCAATCTATGTTAAAAGAGTGGATTTTTTGTATATGTCCACTACTTTCACCTTTTTTCCAGATGCGTTGTTTTGAACGGGAAAAATAGTGTGCTATCTTAGTTGAAAGTGAAAGTTCTAATGCCTCTTTATCCATATATGCCATCATAAGAACTTCATTATTCTCTACATCTTGAACTATTACAGGAAGAAGTTCACACTTCTCCCAATCGATTCTATCTATAGCTTTTTGCATTATTTAGCCGTTGTTCGTTTTTGAACATCTTTTGTATCTACCCAGATATTTGGAGTAGAACCACCAGGTGTTAAGAAGATTTTAGCATCTTTATTTACTTGAAGTGCTTCATTAAACTTACCTTGAACTTTCATCTGCTCTAGTCTTAAAAGTTTTTCAGTTAAAGATTTAGCTATAAGTAAATTTGCTTTTGCTTTTGCTTTTGCTTCTATTGTTATAGCATCTGCGATACCTTGAGCTTCAATTCTTTTCTTTTGAGCTATACCCTCAGCTTCAGCTGCTCTTTTTAATGCATCTTGTTTTGCACGTTGAACTTGTTGTTCAGCTCTTTGAACCTCTTGTTTTGCTACTTGAACTCTCTCAATTTGCTCTTTTACTTTTTTAGGTAAAAGGATTTCACGAAGTTGGATTGATTCAAGCGTTGCAGGTGTATTTTCAAGTGCATTTACTTTTGCTCTTATATCTCTGTCTATCTCTGTTGCTATTTTATTTCTATGCTGTGGTAATGACTCTGCATCGTATTTACCAACAACATTTCTTACAACATCTCTTGCTACTGGATTGATTATCTTATCTTCCCAGCTAAATCCCCAGTTTGAGATAGTTTGAGCTGCAAACTTAGAGTTTAGTCTATACTGAACTGTAAGCTCGATAGAAACTGGTAAACCCCTTTTATCTAGTACAGTAATCGCTGGTTTTGCTGTTATACCAGCTTTTGTAGCACTTCTTTCTATCTTAGATGCATAGTTGATTATACGAACACGAGTATCTACGATATAAACTTTTTGTATAACAGGTATTATAAAGTGAAGACCTGGTAAAAGTGCTTGTTCTTGATACTTACCATTAGTGCTTAAGATACCTCTTTCACCCTCTTCGATAATTGTGTAAGGTTTAGCTAAAACTAAAACTAAAATAACAGCTATTAAAAAGTAGATAAAAGCACTACCTTTTCCACCAAAGTTTATATTTACATTTGGCATATCTGGTCTATCACCATTTCCACCACCACTACCACTAGAAGGTTTTTTAAAACCTCCACTTTGTGATTTTTTCTTATTAAAATAGTCATTCATATCTGAAGCCATATATTTCCTTTTTTTATTTTACCAACTTAGTAAGCTCATAGTCTTAGCAAGAGCTAATGTACCACCAAAACCAACTGCCATACCATAAAGAACAAGTCTCCAACCCTCATAAGATTTTTTATTTATCTCAATACCAAGTCTTTGTTGTTCTATCATAAACTTTTGTTGTTCTAAATCAAATCTTTTCATATCAAGACGAATATCTTGTTTGAGTTTCTCTATCTCTAAAATCTCTTTTTCATCAACAGTTGTCATAACAACTCCTAATCAACATAAGTCAAATAATGCTCATACTTTTCATTTCTACCAAATACTATATCAAAATAAGCACTTTGGATTTTTTCTGTCATCTCTCCACGAGCTCCGTTACCTATATCTCTTGCATCTACATTTGCTACAGGTGTTATCTCTGCTGCTGTTCCTGTTAAAAATGCTTCATCTGCAACATATACCTCTTCACGAGTGATGCGACGACGAATCACTTTTATACCCATATCTTCAGCCATCTCTATAACCATCTTTTGAGTGATAGATGCTAAAGAGTTATCGTTTGGTGGAGTTATAAGTTCCCCATTTTTAACCATAAAAAAACAAGCTCCACTAGCTTCTGCTACATAACCTTGGTCATCTAGTAAAAGTGCTTCATCATAACCACAGTCAATAGCTTCAAACTTAGCCATCTGAGAGTTTAAGTAGTTAGCTGTTGCTTTTGCTTTACCCATATTTGAAGTATTTGCTGGTCTTGTCATAGAAGCGATTTTAAGTTTTATACCTTTTCTTAAACCCTCTTCACCTAAGTAAGCACCCCATTCCCAAGCACTTAAAACTGTCTCAACTGGAGCATCTTTATGATAAACTCCCATAACACCATATCCTAAAAATGCAAATGGTCTTATATAAACATTATCGCCAGTAAATTCATTTTTTTTGATTAAATCTATCTGAGCTTGATTCATCTCTTCAACTGTATAAGGTATATCTATAAGTGTCATTTTTGCAGACTCTTTTAGTCTTGCTGTATGGTCATTTAGTCTAAAGATAGCATAACCTTTTTCAGTTTTATAAGCTTTAGTTCCTTCAATAACACCATTTCCATAGTGTAGAGTATGTGAAAGTACATGCACTTTTGCATCATCCCAAGCAACAAATTTACCATTCATCCAAATATATTTAGCAGCGTCCATAAAGTCTCCATCGTTAAAATTATGCTATTTTATCTAAAATCGTATTTATTTTGTTTTAACTAACGGTTATATTTGATATAATTCAAATATGAAACATTATATACTAACTGTTATTTTATTTTTATTTTTAAGTGGTTGTGCTAGTAGCGATATAGATTCTGTTTTAAAAGTAGTAACAAGTAAAGACCCAAAATCAGCTTTTAAGATACTAGCTAAAAACAAGTCTGTTTATTATGCTAAACATCCAGATAAACTATCTAAAGATATAAAATCTTTTTCAAACTTTTTAAAAGGTATCTCTAGTCAATGGGGCGAAGATAATGTAGCTCTTCCAAAGAAAAAAGAGTATGTAAAATATATGCAAAACTACAAAAGTAGAGCTTTTGTTGATTTTGATAAAGGTATAATTAGAGTTGAAACACTAGATACTAAACATACAAAAGAGAGTCTTAAAAATGCCATAGTTACAACTCTACTTTTACCAGATGACCCTCGTGGGGCTGATCTCTTTGGTGCAAAAAAAGTAAAACTAGGTGCAACACCATATCTTCTAGGTGAAGTTAAAGATGACCAAAACAAAGATATCAGATACTCATGGAGAGCTAACAGGTATGCAGATATCCTTATAAAAAACTCATATAAAACAAAAACTATAAAAGGTGCTAATGGTTATCAAAGAGTTGCTTATGTAGAGATACCTATGGTAAAAGACCATGAGGATATAAGAGTTGCAAAGTATAAAAAGTATGTTGAAAAGTTTGCTAGAAGATACCATATAAGTAAAAATCTTGTTTATGCCATCATAAGAACTGAGAGTAATTTTAATCAATTTGCAGTAAGTGGAGCAGGGGCTTATGGACTTATGCAGATAGTACCATCAACAGCAGGGATAGATGCTTATAGATATGTAAAAGGTAAAAAATGGAAACCTACAAAATCTTATCTTTTTGATGCTAAAAACAATATAGAATTAGGTGTAGCATATCTAAATATACTAGATACAAAATATCTCTCTGGGATACATAATGATATCTCAAGAGAGTATTGTGTGATATGTGCTTACAATACAGGTAGTGGAAATGTACTAAAAGCTTTTAGCTCAAATAGAACAAAAGCTAAAAAAATTATAAACTCTAAAAACCCATCTCAAGTATATAGACAACTTCAATCAAACCTAAGATATGAAGAACCAAAGAGATACTTAAAAAAAGTTGTAAATTATAAAAAGGATTTTATCAGGCTATGAGTAAAATAGACAAAATAAAAAGAGTTATAATTATATCTATAGGTTTTGCATTGGCAACTTATCTTATAATGAGTGGTATGGCTATGTTAGAGAAAGAAGAGTCATCATCAAAAAGTGCTAAGATAGCTTCTTAAGCTTTTTATATCTTCAAAAGCATCTTCATTATGCTCTGTAAACCCCCAGTTTACAAGTTTATACTCTATCCCAGCAGATATAGCAGCTCGTGCATCTTTGTGTGAATCACCTATAAGTATAGAATTTTGTTTTGAAAAGTTTAACTTTTGCATAGTATGCTCTAGCATCTCTGGATGAGGCTTTGGAGTTGTAACCATATCAGCACCTATAATCATACTAAAATGTTTATCTACTTCTAAATGTGAAAGTATCTTTTTTGCAAAATCTGTATGAGCATTTGTAGCTATACTCAGAGTATGAATTTTAGAACACTCATCTAAAAGCTCTCGCATCCCATCATAAAGTTCAACCCCAATGATACAGTTAGCATCATAGTACTCTTCAAAAAGTCTGGTTTGTTCATCTGTAAAGTGCTTAGTTCCATAAAAATACTCAGCAGAGTTTAAATCTGGGTCATTTAACTTCTCTAACATAAGTTTTTGCTCTATCGGTTCAAGCCCCATATGTTTTCTAACATAGTTTATAGTTTTTGTTATCATAATACCAGTATTTACAACTGTTCCATCCATATCAAATATGATAAGTTTTTTCAAAATATTTCCTTGATTATTGGTAGATTTGAACTAAGAGGGTATAATTTGTATGCCACTAGCAAAAGCTAGGGCATCAATCTCAATATAGGGGAAAACTTATGAAGAAGTTTCACCTAAAGTTGACTTTTATAGTTTGGAAGCTAAAAGTCAACTTTGAGCTTAAGAGGATATAATCCTCTTTTGCCGTATTGAGATTATACTATAAAAACTATAAATTTTACAAATGGATAAAAAATGATACTACTAAGTGGACCATGTGTTATAGAGAGTGAAGAAAATATTTTTAAAATCGCAAAAGAGTTAGAAGTTTATCAAAACGATAAGTCGATAGACTTTTACTTTAAAGCTAGTTTTGATAAAGCAAACCGTACTTCATTAGAGTCTTTTCGTGGGCTTGGGATGGATGAGGGATTAAGAATACTTCAAAAAGTAAAAGATGATTTTGGTTACAAGATAGTAACTGATGTTCACGAATCTACTCAAGTTCAAGCCGTTGCAGAGGTTGTAGATATGCTTCAAATCCCAGCCTTTTTATGTCGTCAAACAGACCTTTTAGTTGCTTGTGCAAAAACAGATAGAAAAATCAACATAAAAAAAGGGCAATTTTTAGATGGTAATGCGATGCAATACCCTGTACTAAAAGTGTTACAAACTAGAGGATGCAAAGATGCAACTTATGAGAACTCTCAAAAGCACGGAGTATATCTATGTGAGAGAGGTAACAGTTTTGGTTATGGCAATATGGTAGTAGATATGAGAAACCTTGTAACTATGAGAGAGTTTGCTCCTGTTATATTTGATGCGACTCACTCTGTTCAAATGCCAACTGCAAAAGATGGAAAAACTGGAGGGGATAGCTCTATGGTTAAGTACTTAGCAAGTGGTGCAGCTGCTGTTGGAGTTGATGGGTTTTTCTTTGAGACACATTTTGACCCTAGCATCGCACTAAGTGATGGACCAAATATGATAAAATTAGACGAGTTAAACAGACTTATAACAAAAATTAAAAAGATAAATGAGATAACTTTATGATAGAGAGATACCCAACTAAAAAGATATATGTCGGTGATGTGGCTGTTGGTGGAGATGCACCCATAAGTACTCAGTCTATGACATTTACAAAAACTTCTGATGTTGATGCCACAGTTGAGCAGATAAGAAGACTTCATTTTGCGGGGTGTGATATAGTAAGGTGTGCAGTTCCCACTATGGCAGATGCTCATGCACTAAAAGAGATAAAAAGTCGCATCCAACTTCCACTTGTTGCCGATATACACTTTAATCACCGTTATGCTCTTATAGCTTCTGAAGTGGTTGATTGTATCCGTATAAACCCAGGTAATATTGGCTCAAAAGAGAGAGTAAAAGAGGTTGTAAAAGCTTGTCAAGAAAGAGATATCCCCATTCGCATCGGTGTAAATACTGGAAGTTTGGAAAAACAGTTTGATGACAAGTATGGTCAGACCGCTGAAGGGATGGTAGCATCTGCTGAATACAACATAAAGTACCTTGAAGATTTAGGATTTACAAATATAAAAATATCTATGAAAGCTAGTGATGTTGAGAGAACTGTAAAAGCTTATAGAATGTTAAGACCTAAAAACAACTACCCATTTCATTTAGGAGTTACTGAAGCTGGAACACTTTTTCATGCTACTGTAAAGAGTGCTATCGGTCTTGGTTCATTACTTCTTGATGGCATCGGCGATACTATGAGAGTTAGTATTACAGGGGAGATAGAAGAGGAGATAAATGTAGCACGAGCAATTCTTAAAGATAGTGGAGCTGTAAAAGATGGACTTAACATCATATCTTGTCCAACTTGTGGTCGCATCGAGGCTGATTTAGTAACTGCTGTTGCTGAGATAGAAAAAAGAACAGCACATATAAAAACACCACTAAATGTTTCAGTTATGGGGTGTGTGGTAAATGCACTAGGAGAAGCTGCTCATGCTGATGTAGCCATAGCTTATGGAAAAGGCAAAGGTATGGTTATGGTAAAAGGTGAGGTGGTAGCAAATCTAAAAGAGGATGCTCTTGTTGATAGGTTTGTAGCAGAAGTTGAAAAGATGGCAGAAGAGTAAAAATGCAAGAAAATTTATATAATTTAGCTTTTGAGAGAAGTATATTAAGTTCAATCATCTTTGAGCCTGAAAATTTTGATGATATAAGTAGTATTTTAAAAAAAGATGACTTTTATCTACCTGCACATCAAGATATATATGGTGCAATGTTGTCTATATATCAAGCAGACAACCCTATAGATGAAGAGTTTTTAAAACAAGAGCTTATGAAAGCTAAAAAATTTGATGAACAGGTTATGCTAGATATATTATCAGCAAATCCTATCTCAAATATTAAATCTTATGTAAATGAGATAAAAGATAAATCTTTAAAAAGGCATCTTTTAACATTAACTACAGAGATAAAAAGAGTAACGATAGAGGAAGAACTACCTAGTGCTGAGGTAGTTGATATAGTTGAGAAGAAACTATATGAGATAACTCAAGAAAACCAAACATCAGACTTTAAAGATTCTCCAACTATGACAGCTGAAACTTTAGCTTACATAAATGAGATGAAAGAAAGAGGCGATAATATCCTCGTTGGAGTTGATACTGGTTTTATGGAACTAAATAAGATGACAACAGGTTTTGGAAAAGGGGATTTAGTTATCATAGCTGCTAGACCAGCCATGGGAAAAACATCTTTTATACTAAATACAGTAAATTCCCTAGTTACAAAAGGTAAAGGTGTGGCTTTTTTCTCACTTGAGATGCCAGCTGAACAGTTGATGCTTAGGATGCTCTCTATCCAGACCTCTATACCTTTACAAAAGCTTCGTGTTGGGGATTTGACTGATGAGCAAAATGGTTATCTAAACGATGCTATAGCTAGGATGAACAATGCAAAGCTTTTTGTTGATGACCAAGGTAGTATAAATATAAACCAACTAAGAAGTAAACTTAGAAAGTTAAAAAGTCAGCATCCAGAGATAGAGTTGGCTGTTATTGATTATTTACAAATTATGAGTGGTATTGGCAATCAAGACAGACACTTGCAGGTATCTGAAATCTCTCGTGGACTAAAAATGTTAGCTCGTGAATTAAACATACCTATAGTGGCACTTTCACAGTTAAACCGTGGACTAGAAAGTCGTAACGATAAAAGACCGATGCTTAGTGATATCCGTGAATCTGGTTCGATAGAGCAAGATGCAGATATCATTTTGTTTGTTTATCGTGATGATGTTTATCTTTATAAAGAGGAAAAAGAGAGGGAAAAAGCAGCAAAAGCAGAGGGTAAAGAGTTTGTAAGTGAGTATGTAGAAAAAGAGGAAGAAGATGCTGAGATAATCATAGGAAAACAAAGAAATGGACCAACAGGTCATGTTAAGCTTGTTTTTCAAAAGAAACTTACCCGTTTTGTGGATGCACCATCTTTTTCAAAAGGGATAGAAACTGTTTATGAAAATGTAGATACAAAATCAGCTACTATAGATATAGGATCAAATGATAATATATCGATGCCACCTCTTTAAATTAAAATAGATATTTTATGAAATTAGAAGAAGTCTTTTTATTTAGATCTAAAAAGGACTTTTTTTATTTTTTAATAGGGTGTTTTTTTGTGCTTAGTTATTCACTTCTTATAGAGTATCAAAACTTTAAAAATCTTACTAGGTTTGATACAGCTATAGTTAAAGCTGTAGTTTTAAAACAATATACAAAGTCAAAAGGTACAAAAAAATATCAAGTTTTAAAACTAAAAAGTGATGATGGTTTTAGTTTTTATACTACAGCAAAATTATCATTAAAAAATGTTGTTGGTAAAAAACTAACTTTAGAGATAGATACAAAAAATATAACTTTTTTTGCTATCTTTAGATACTTTTATGCTTATAGCCATATTTTAGATATATCAGATACAACAACTCTTAAGCAAAAGATAAATGATAAGTTACAAAAGATACACAAAAATCAAGATATAGCAGATATCTATCAAGCCCTTTACACGGCTAAGCCTTTAGATAAAGATTTGCAGAGTTTGTTTTCATCTTTGGGAGTATCGCATCTTTTTGCTATAAGTGGTTACCATCTGGGAGTTTTAAGTGGTTTGATATTTTTACTATTTAGATACCCTTATAGTCTTTTGCAAGATAGATACTTTCCATATAGAAACTCTAATATAGATATATTTATAATTGTTGCTGTTTTATTGTTTGGATATCTTTTATTTTTAGATATGCCTCCATCATTGCTTCGTGCTTATTTTATGTTGGTATTTGGGTTTGTTTTGTATAATAGGGGGATTGAGTTAGTTTCTATGCAAACACTTTTAGTTAGTGTTATCATCTTAGTATCTTTTTTTCCTCAACTTTTTTTCTCTTTGGGTTTTTGGTTGTCTGTTAGTGGTGTTTTTTATATATTTTTATTTTTAGTTGAGTTTAAAACTTTATCTAAAAAATGGAAATTTATATTGATGCCTATTTGGGTTTATATTATGATATTGCCTTATTCTCTTGTTATATTTGGTAACTTTAGTATGTATCATCCTTTGTCTGTTGTTTGGACACTTCTTTTTAGTCTTTTTTATCCACTTAGTATATTTTTGCATCTTATTGGATTGGGTACTTTACTAGATAGATTTTTAGTTGAGTTTATATCTTTGGATAGTTCTATAGTTATGATATATCTAAATACAATATTTTTATATATTTGTGTTTTTTTATCATTTTTAGCACTTTATAAAAGATATTTTATCTATATTTTACTCTTTTATAATCTAGGTATTTTAACTTATGCTACAATTCGTTTATGAAATATTTATTAATAGTTTTTATCTTAATCTTTAGTGCTTGTAGCATAAAAAACTACGAAACAACTAAAATAAAGATAGTTATCATAAAATCACCAAAGTTAAAATTCTCAGATGTTGGCTACATACGAAATAGTAACGATGCCATAGAATTAGAACTCTTTAGTGCAGGTGTAGCGATAGAGAAGATAACTATAAACCATCTTATTTGTGTAAA
>Ga0256836_1001261_pt1 | contig 11436 bp, 8 predicted proteins | sample 4561380metaG_FD_185974 | JGI IMG/M metagenome (GOLD analysis project Ga0256836, IMG submission 185974) | Hydrothermal vent microbial communities from Guaymas Basin, Mexico - 4561-380 | ecosystem: Environmental > Aquatic > Marine > Hydrothermal vents | place: Mexico: Guaymas Basin | collected...
TGCTTATTTATTCTAAAAATAACGGTTTTGATAAAAATATACCTCTTTTTAGAGTGCCTGATAGAAGGGTTTTTATAGAAAACACTCTTAAAAAAATCGAAAATTATAAATTTATAATGATTGAAGGTGGCGAGAGGCTGTATAACGAAATAAAAAATCTGGTTGACTGGAAGGTTTTTATAATAAGTCCCAAATTTGCAAACAGGTTTAATTTCAGAAGTGAAGATAAATTTGAAATACTACATACCATAAGCGGTGATGATTTGATTGTGTTTGGGAGATAGGATGGACATAAAAATATATGATAAACTTGCAAAAAAATACGACTTAGCAACCAAAATAGTGAGTTTCGGGATAGAAGAGCTTTGGCGGTGGATGTTTGTCAGAGAAATTAAAAAACATATAAAAAACGGAGTTTTGATAGATGTCGCAAGTGCTACGGGGGAAATGGCAATAGCGCTTGATTTTGATGAAATGTATCTGATTGAGCCAAGCGGGGAGATGAACTTAATTGCAAAAGGCAAATTTAATGGAAAATGGAAAATGGAAAATGGAAAATGGATATTGGAAGGAAGTAAAAAAATAATAATTATTGAAGATACGGCTGAAAATTTCAGACTTGAAAAAAAAGCTGATTTGGTAACCGCTTTTATGGCTTTAAGAAATTTTGACGATTTAACTAAAGGTGTTGAAAATATAAAAAACCATATAAAGCCGGGGGGATATTTTGCGATAGTGGAAATGGTAAAAAGTGATTCTTTTCTTGCAAAACTCATACTTTTGTATATGAATAAAATAGTGCCTTTAATAGCGGGAGTTATGCTTGGCATGAAAAAGGAATACAAATTGCTTGGTAAAAGTATAGATTCGTTAGACGAGGAAGATATTTTAAAGAGTTTAAAAGGATTTAGCATTGTTAAAAAACAAAAACTTATATTTCCTATTGCCACTTTAATAATAGCGAAGAGAGATGACTGATAAAGTATTTGAAATAAATATTGGTGAAAATATCGAAGTTGTTATAGATTCGAGATTTAAGATTAAAGGGTTTATCGAGTTTATAAGACTCTCTTTTAACAAACTCGAAATAAACGACAACCAATATAAGATTTATTACGACAAAAAAAATGTCAAAAAGCACAAATTGCTTTTACAGGCTATCGCCAATATGTATAAAAAACAAAAAGGCGATAATGAAAATTTATTAAAAAAGCTGCTTTTAAATTATAAAAAAGATTTAATAATAAAAATAAAAAAATATTCAGTTACATTTGATGAAAAAGCCATATATATTACGATTAGGAAACTTTCAAGCAAAGAGTTTGAAATACTTTTTGCAAATCCGAAAAAACCCGTTTATAATTATATTAAAGGGCTTTTTTTATTCGATTTGATAGATATAAACAGCGAAAGATTGGTAGTTACATTTAATGAAGAAACACAAAGAATTGTAAGCGCACTGGCTTCCAAACATTCTATTATGGGGTATAAGACGGTTTTTAACGTTAATGAAGAGGAGTTTTCATATACGAAAAGCTTTACGGTGGAAGGTTCGCTTAAAGAATATCTTAATAAGGTCAGAAACGCATTGGAATTATTCGGAGTTTCAACTATATATGAATTTGATAAAATTAAAAAAGAATACAGACGACTTGCTAAAAAATATCATCCCGACCTTCATAGACAAAAGCCTGAACTTATTCAAAAAATTTACGCTAAAAAATTTACAAGGGTAAAAGAGTCGTATGAACTTTTAGAAGAGTATTACAATCAAAAAGTAAAATAATACCAATCTCCAAAATAAATCAAACATTTATTTTTGGCAATGGTATTATTTTAATTCTCCCCACCTTTTCCCGAAACTGATTCCCACTTTCAAAGGTACTTCGAGTTTAAAGACGTTTTGCATAATTTCTTTATATTCGTATGCCTCTTCGCGTGAATCTATTTCGAAAATAAGTTCGTCGTGAATTTGCAGAAGCATTTTGGCTTTTGGAAATATTGATTTTATTTCAATCATTGCTTTTTTGATAATATCCGCCGCACTTCCCTGAAATATCGTATTTACTGCTTCTCTTTCGAAGTTTGCAATTGTTCTGGCGTTAGCTGCGGCAAAATCAAAAAACCTCCTTCTTTTTAGCAGTGTTTCGACATATCCTTTTTCCCTGGCATCTGCTTTTGTGTTTTCCAAAAACGTTTTAACGGTAGGAAATGAGGCGAAATATTTTTGAATAAACTCTTTTGCCTCTTTTGTGGAAACGTTAATTGTTTCGCTGAGTTTCTTAGGTCCCATTCCGTAAATAAGTCCAAAATTTATAGATTTTGCAACAGAACGGTATTCTTTTGCCTTTTCTTCACCGAAAATTTTAACCGCAGTTTCAAGGTGAATGTCTTTATCTTCCAAAAAGGCGTTTATTAAATGCTCGTCTTTACTGAAATGCGCAAGAAGTCTGAGTTCTATTTGTGAATAATCAAGGCTTACAAACTCTTTTTCGGCGACAAAAGCATCCCTTATGTTTATATCGGTGGAAGTGGGGATGTTTTGGAGGTTTGGATTTTTGCTTGAGAGTCTTCCGGTTGCCGTGCCGGTTTGAAGGAAGTTTGTATATATTCTATGGTTTGGGTCTTTTTTTGCATATTCTTGAAGAGGAATTACGTAGGTGCTTTGAAGTTTTTCAAGTTTTCTGTATTCTAAGAGTTTCGGGATTATAGGATGTGCATCTTTTAGAGAATTTAAGACTTTTTCGTCTGTGGAATATCCTGTTTTGGTTTTTCTTTTGACAGGAAGCTTTAATACTTCAAATAAAATGTAAGCAAGCTGTTTTGTAGATTTTATGTTAAATTCACTTCCGGCAAGTTTATATATTTCTTCAGTAAGATTTGAAAGTTTAGCTGATATTTCGGTTTGAAGTTTTTGCATATATTCGATATCTAGTTTAATACCTTGGGATTCTATGTCTATTAAAAGATTTACAAACGGCATTTCAATATTTTCTATATCCCATTTTACTTCTTTCCAGATTTTGTCTTTTAAAATTTCGTAAAGTTTAAGTGTAATAATTGCATCTTCCGCCGCGTATTTTGCGGCTTCCTGGATGTCAACTTCCGCGAAATTTTTGTTTTTGCCCACAATTTCTTTGAATTTTATATTTGTATGGTCAAGATATCTTTTGGCTACGCTATCAAGTCCAACGGGGCTGTCAGGGTCGAGTATCCATGCAAGTATCATAGTGTCCGCATAAGGAGTAGGTATAGTTAGTCCGTATTTTTTCAGCATTTTAAAATCGAATTTAAGGTTGTGTCCTATAACTTTTTTATCAAGTATTTTTTCAATCGCCTCAAGTGCTTTGTTTTGAGGGATTTGGTCGCTAACACCCAGATAAAAGTGGTTTATGGGAACATAATAAGCCCTAGACTTTTCAAAAGCGAAACTGAAACCTACAATATTCGGATTTTCAAGTCCGTCGGTTTCTGTATCAAATGCTACAATGTTGTCGCCGATTTTCTCAATAATTTTGAAAAGTTCTTTTTCGTTTTCGATTAAAACGGCTTCGAATTTTACCTGATTGTCCGGCATTTTGGTTTTGACGTAAAGACCTTCTTTTTTAACCCTTTCAAGTATTGAGGTGATATCTAAATCTATTAGTTTATTTGCAACTTTCAAAATAGGATTGATTTCGGGGTATTTAAATTCGTCAAGGTTTATGTTGTCAAAAAGGTCTGTTTTTAAGGTTACAAGCTTACGGCTTAAAAATGCGTTTTCTTTTCCTTCAATCAGCTTTTTCTTAAGCGCTCCTTTTATTTCGTCTATGTGTTCGTAAAGGTTTTCAAGCGTTTTATATTGGTTTATAAGTTTTGCGGCGGTTTTTACGCCGACTCCTTTAACTCCCGGGATATTGTCGCTGCTATCTCCCACAAGCGCCTGAAAATTAATAAAGTCTTTAGGATGGATGCCGAATTTTTCTATGCATTTTGCCTCATTTATTTCCACTTTTTTAATCGGATCAAACAAAACTATTTTATTATCGTCGATTAACTGATACATATCTTTATCGTGACTTACAATTTTAACTTTTATCCCTTTGCTTACGGCAAGTTTGGCAAGGCTTGCTATTATGTCATCACTTTCGTATCCCGGGATTTCAAGCATTTTAAAACCCATCTCTTTAATTAAGTCAATGGCAACGGGAAGCTGTGCTTTTAAATCTTCCGGGGCTTCAGGGCGGTTTGCCTTATATTTGGGGAATATTTCTTTTCTAAATGTTTCTTTTTCTTTTGAATCAAGCGTAAATACAAGATAATCCGTTTCAAAATCCTTTCCAAGTGATGCTATAAAATTTAAAAACCCTGTAATCATACCCGTTGGAAAACCTTTTTTACTTTTAAGAGGAGGAAGGGCGTAAAAATTCCTAAATAAGAATCCAAAAGTGTCGATAATAGTTAAAGTCATTTAAAACCTTTTTTGATAAAATGTTATCATAATTTTAAAAGGAGAATTTTTGCAACCTATCAAAATTCTGAATGTAAAAAAGACGGTAAGTAAAATCAAATATATCGGAGATGGTAAAATTTGTATTATAGATGAGAATAATACGGTTAGAATATATGATGTAACTACTTTTAAATTAACAGACGGATTTAAAATCAAACTTCCTAAAAACAATCCGCAAGAAAGCAGTGTGGATGTATCAAACAACGGAAAATATATTGCAATAGCTGTGAGGGGAAAACATAAAACTACCGTTTGGTCTTTAAAAGAAAAAAAACTTTTGTATACATTAGGTTGGCACAAAGGTGATGTTTTAAGTGTTAATTTTGATAGGGAGGAAAAATATCTTTTAACGGGCGGAGAAGACGGAAGGGCATATATATGGTCTATGGTAACCGGTAAAATGGTATCGTCCCTTCCTCCTCATGCCGATTATATAACTTCAGTTGCTTTTTCTAAAAATGGTTTATGGTGTGCAACGGGCAGTTATGACAAATCTATAACAATTACTAATGTTTCATCGATGGATTTGAGTTACAGAAAGAAAGTCCATAAAGGTGCTGTTACTTTTTTGAGATTTTTAGGTAGACAAAGAATGGTTAGCGGCGATAAAACCGGTGAGATAGTGGTTTGGAATTATGCAAAAGGGAAAGTTGAAAAACGTCTGATACCTATGATAGACAGAATTTTAGATATTGCATTTAATTCGGATGAGAGTTTTATGTTTGCCGTATGTAACACCAATAAAAAAGTTTCTTTGTATTCAATGGAAGATTATGAGCTTATCAGTGATGAATTTATAAAAATATTAGAAGTCCCGTCCCGTATTGAATATATACCTGAACTTGATTATCTGGTTGTAGGAACATTTGACGGGGGCGTTTATTTTTATGATTTGTTTGAGGATGAAAAAAAATTAAAAGAATTTATCGACAATAATGAATATGAAAAAGCTTATGGTCTTATAAATCAAAATCCGTTTTTAAAAAGAACAAAAACATATGAAGCATTGGAAGAAAAATGGAATAAACTTCTTGTGTTGGCACAGAAGAAATTTGAAAAGGGTGAAACGGATATTGCAAAACAGATTTTATCCCCGTTTTTAAAAATTCCTTCAAAAAGAAGCCTTGTCCAGTCACTGTTTAATGATTTCAGTGAATTTGAGAAATTTAAAAAGGCTGTTTTAAGTCAGAAGTATCCGTTGGCGTATTCCCTTGTGACGCAATATCCTTATCTTAAAAACACCATATATTATAAAAAAATGGAAGATGACTGGAAAAAAGTGTTTAATGAAGCTAAAAAACTTATATTAACAAAAGGAAGGGATGACGAAGTAAGGGAGCTTCTTAAACCTTTTAGGGGTGTAACTCAAAAAACGCCGTTTATTCAATCTCTTTTTAACGAACGGCAATTATATTTAATATTAGCTCAAAAATTTCAGAAAAAAGAATTTAAAGACTTTTTCAGTCTCATTAACAGATATCCGTTTTTAACCGAATCCGATGAGTATAAAAAAGTTGTCAAATATGGAGAAAGTTTAAAACAAAAAGCATATGAGCTTTTAAAACAGGGCGAATATAAAAAAGTTCTTAATATTGTAGAAATATTAAAACAGTTCCCTATGTTTTATGAAGAAGCGGAGGATTTGGAAAACAAAGCTAAAATATTACTTACTTTTTACAGGCTTTTAGCCGCAAAAGATTTGCATGCCATAGAAAAATATGTAATTGAATATCCGTTTTTAGAGGATGTGGAAGATTATCAAAAAATCGAAAGAGAATGGCGTGAAAAACTTGAAAAAGCCGAAGTTTACGCCTCAAACGGCGATGTTAATAAAATATTGGACGAACTTAGCGATTATATGAAAATTTCGGATAAACGGATTAAAATCGGTCAGATTGTAAGAAGTGCATATTTACAGCAGATTATTTCACTTCTAATCAAAGCTATGAAAGGGGAAAATGTAAAAGAATATTTTGAAAAAGCGGTTAGAAATTATATAAAACTCTTCGGATTTGATATGGAAATTAGCGATTTAATAGAAAAAGCCAAAAGGCTTAAAATGGATATCGATTTCAGTGATGTTGAGGAAGGAGATTTGACAAAATGGCATTTATATAAACTTCCTGAAAAAATATGGGAAGATATTGGTTAATGGAAAATGTAAAATGAGTGCAGCGAACCCGGCCACTTGGAAAGTGGCGGGGTGGAAAATGGAAAATTATCTTAAGTGTTGAAGGTCATCAAGGGTATTGATATTGATTAGTTCTTTTTCGTTTATTTTTATTTTTCTTTTATTAATATTGAAAATTCTCATTTTTCCTTTTAGATTTTCCCTGATTTTCGGCAGATGAGTGTAATCATAATATCCGATTAATGGATTATCGGATGCTACGGCTTTTTTTTGTAAAAGTTTGATTATCGATTTTTCAGTGATGTTTGGGGTATCTACGCTTAACACGAAAACTTTTTTATGTTTTTTTACTATTTCCTCAAGTGCTGGAAGCGGGGCGTAGATTTTTGATTTTTCTATAAAAAAAGGATAATTTTTAAATTTTTCATATTTGGCGACGAAATAGACGTTTTTAAATATTTTTTTGCATTTGTTGTATTGAAGTTTGTAAAAAAGTAAGGCTTTGTCATCCTTTTCGCTTCCAAAACGGCTTGATTTACCGCCGACAAAGATGAAGCAGGGAACGTTTTTAATGTAAAATGGAAAATGTAAAATGGGAAATATTTTTTTCTTTTTGATTAATTTTCCATTTTCCATTGTCAATTGTCAATTCTTTTGAATGTGCCGCTTTTTCCGCCGGATTTATATTCAAGTCTGATATCGCTTATCACCATTTCCCTATCAATCGCCTTTGCCATGTCGTAAATTGTAAGAAGTCCTACGCTCACAGCTGTAAGAGCTTCCATTTCTATTCCCGTTTTTGAGGTTGTTTTTGCGGTTGCTGTGATTTTAAATCCGTCTTCAATCTCTTCTATGTCTATGTCGACTCCGTCAATTAAAATGTTGTGGCACATAGGTATTAGTTCGCTTGTTTTTTTGCTTCCCATAATTGCCGCTACTATTGCGGTTTGAAGGACTGCGCCTTTTTTTGTTTTTTCTTTTAAAATAGCTTCTTTTGTGGTTTTTTGCATATGAATTACACCGCTTGCAACGGCAACTCTTTTTGTAATTTCCTTATCTCCGACATCCACCATTTTGGGATTGTGTTTTTCGTTTATGTGGGTTAAGTTCATAGTTTATCCTTGAATAAGTCTTTTTGCTATTATAGCATTTTTTTTAAATTGAAGTGTAAGACGCTCCAGAGGATTGAGCCTACAATAAATCCTATCACAGGGGGGAGCTTTATAAGATTTAAAACAACCATTGTGATTAAAAGTGAAATTATGAGGGCTGCTATATCTTTCAAATTAATCCTATTACCATTTTTATTGCAATTATATATAAAAGTATTCCGATTATTTTTTTGATGTGGTGTTGGTCTAGTTTAAAATGCATAAAATAGTTTCCGATATATCCTCCTGCTATCGCCCCAAGCGTTGCAACTCCTAAAATGCCCCAGTCTATTTTTACAAAGCTCATATACGTTAAAAACGCTGCAAACGTTGAAAACGGAATTACAAAACTTAAAGTGACGGCAAGTTTTTTAGCATCGAATCCCAAAAGAATCAGCACCGGCATTAAAAGCGCTCCGCCTCCGATTCCGAGCAGTCCGCTTATAAATCCGACAACCGCACCTATTAAAATCATAACCCACTGTTTGTTATAATGGAATTTCTGCTCTTTTTTGCCAAAAAGTATCATACTTCCGCTGAAAAACAAAAAGAGCGTAAAAAACCATTTTACTTCATGGACGGGTACATGTTTTGAATACATGGCCCCCACAGGTGCGAAAGCCGCAAGTGATATGGCAAGCGGCAGGGCAAATTTGATATCCAAAACTTTTCTTTTAATATTCATAATTGTAGCCGTTACGGTTGTGGTCGTATTGACAAAAAGGCCTATTGCTTTTGAAAAGTTAAAATCAATTCCCATCCAGTGCAGTACAGGAATTAAAGCAACGGCACTTCCCACGCCTCCGAGCGCGAAAAACGCACTTAAAACGGTTGCAATTATAAAAATTTCAAAATAAAACATTTTAATCTCCTTTTTGTGAAATAAGAAAAAAAGAAGAGAATTAGTCTTCTAAGAATTTTTTAGCTTCCCCGCCTTTTAGTTTTTTCATAAGTTCAAGTAGTCCTTCTTCAAGAAATTTTGCATCAAATCCTTTTTCTCTTAAAAATGCAGCTGCAAACGGTGAGCGGTTACTTCCCGGACATGCTGTTACAATCAGTTTATCTTTTGGGAGTTTGTCAAGATTTTTTTCTAGTTCGTTTGCAGCAATATCCGTTGCGAATTTAACTTCCCATACCTTTTTTTCAAAAGGCATTCTTACATCAAGTAATACCGCTTTTTTTTCTTTGTAAAGTTTTAGAAATTCTTCAATATTTATTTTAATTTCTTTGTTTCCTTGAGGTGTTGCGTATTTAATCATTTTTGCTCCTTTATTTTATTAGTTTTTCTTCGATTTTTTCGATTGCGTTTGTTTTTTTGTTTTTCGGGTCCGTTGTATAAGCTAGCATCGGAACATATATAAGCGTCAAAAGTGTTCCGATTAAAAGTCCCCCGACTGCAACATTTGCAAGAGGGGAGAGTCTCTCAAGCCCAACGGCCTGTTCAAGGGCTATCGGAATCATCCCTGCAATTGTACCAAAAGCTGTCATCATTACTGGTCTAAATCTGACTTTTACACTCTCAATTGCGGATTCGAACGGAGATTTGCCTTCTTTTTCATACTCTTTGTAAAAGTCTATTAACAATACCGCGTTTTTGATAATAATTCCAAATAAAAGCAATAATCCCACCATACTAGGCATACATGAAGGTTTATGGGCTATTAACAACGCCCAGCTTCCACCTATCATTGCAAGAGGCAGGACAAGTATCATAACGAGTGAAAGTCTAAGGGACTGATATACCACCATTAAAGTCATAATTAAAATAATTACACCGATTGCGATGGCTTTTATAAGTCTTTTAAACGAGTCTTTCATCTCTTTTATATCACCTTCGTGATAATAGTTTGTAATACCGTGAGCGTGTAAAATTTTATCGGCATCTTCTGTGATTTTGCTTACTGGTCTTTTTTCTCTGTAACCCTGAGCGTCAATAGCATATTTTAAATCAAATCTTTCGATTTTGTTATATGTGAAATGTGTTTTGATTTTTGCAATTTGGCTTAGGGGAATCACACCGTTTTTCGTATCTATCGGTAAAAGTTTCAGTGTCTGTATGTTTTTACCGAAATCCCCCGCAAACCTTACCCTTACAAACTGGACGTTCATAGAGCTCAGCTTGCTTGAAATCGATACGGGCTGGTCTTTAAGCGCTATTTGGTAAATAATGGCGCCCGGTGTTAGTCCGTAACTTAGGGCTTTGTTTTTGTCTATTTCAAGAACCGCTTCTTTGAAATCTTTATCCCAGCTTATCTGGGTGGTGGTAATTCCTTTTATGTTTTTGATTAATTCTTCCGCTTTGTGGGCGAGTTTCGGAAGAGATTCATAATTATCGCTTCTAAACTGAATATCAAGCGGTGCCGAAATAGTTGATAAAGGTGTAGCACCGAAATCAAATACATTTAAGTATTTTATTCCTTCTATTTTTGCCAGCTCTTTTCTTATTTCGCTTTCAAGCTGCCATATTGATTTTTTTCTGTGGAATCTGTCAACCGCAATAATGGTCATTGTAACACTGTTTCCATTTCCTCCGCCTCCGATTGATAGCACGCCTTTTTCAGTTCCTATCGCAACGGAGCTTTTTTCAAGCCACGGCTGTTTATTTAGCCATATAAAGAAAGGTTTAAGCCTGTTTTCGCTCTCGTTTGCGTTTAAGTTACTTGAAAATTCGACTTTTGCTTTTATAATCCCCGTATCCATAGGAGGCATAGCGTCTTTCCCGATAATAGGCATAATATTTTTAAGACTTAACATTAATACGATTATTGCTCCCAAAATTAAAGCAAATCTTCTTAACGCATAGAATTTGCCGTTTGACCATTTAATAACGCTTACATAGGGAATTACGAGTTTGCCTATTGTGTTTTGATACAGTTTTTCGAAAAATTTTTCAAATTTTGTTTTGGAATATCCGTTTTTGTATAGGTAATTTGAAAGCACCGGAATAAACGTAATTGATAAAAACCAGCTGATAAACAGTGAAACTATTAGTGTTTCGATTAACGGACGGAAGATTTTTTGAGGGAATCCCCCAACAAACATTAAAGGAAACACTATCGCGATTGTGGAAATTGTTCCTGCGAAAATCGGCATTAAAACTTCTTTTGTTCCGTTATATATGGCTTTTTGTAAATCTTCTCCCTCTTCAAGGTGTCTTTCTATATTTTCAAGCACCACAACCGCGTCGTCGGTTAGCATCCCTAAAGCTAAAATAATTGCGGTGTAAATTACGATATTCAAACCTTGACCTGTAAGGTATAAAAACGCTATTACCCCGAAAAACACCATCGGGATTGAAAGGGCGGCAGCAATTAATGCCCTGAAATTCGCCAAAAAGATAAGAAGTACTAAAAGTGTGTAAATAATCGCATCCCTTAACGCTTCAAGCATATTTTTGTTTGATGTTTCCACAAGCGTTCTTTGAGTATCGGATATGCTTATTTTGATGTTAGGATATTTTTCTTTTACTTTTTGAATAACCTCTCTTGCGGCTTTGCTCGTATCAAGCAGACTTCCTCCCGGAGCCCTTTGGACGGAGAGGGCAATAGCCGGCGTGTTGTTTCCGATATATGTGCTGTTTACCGTTTTATACTGCCATGTTATTTTTGCAATATCGCTTAGTTTTACGTTCGGTTTGATAAAGAGGTTTTTTAATTTTTTAA
>Ga0256836_1001262_pt1 | contig 11414 bp, 7 predicted proteins | sample 4561380metaG_FD_185974 | JGI IMG/M metagenome (GOLD analysis project Ga0256836, IMG submission 185974) | Hydrothermal vent microbial communities from Guaymas Basin, Mexico - 4561-380 | ecosystem: Environmental > Aquatic > Marine > Hydrothermal vents | place: Mexico: Guaymas Basin | collected...
CACTTGATATCTCCTCTATTAACTCTGATGTTTGTTCTATGCTTGGCACTATACTATTTAGTAATGAACCAGCTTTTTCACTTATCTCTACACTTTGGATTGTTATTTGGCTTATCTCTTGGGCTGCTGTTTGGCTTCTTTCTGCTAGTTTTTTTACTTCACTCGCTACTACTGCAAAACCTTTTCCATTCTCCCCTGCTCTTGCTGCTTCTATCGCTGCATTTAGTGCTAGTAGGTTTGTTTGGTAGGCTATATCTTCGATGATGCTTATTTTATCGGCTATATTTCTCATCGCTTCTACAGTTTGTTCTACTGCTTCGCCTCCATCTTTTGCCATACTTGAACTTTTTGTTGAGATTTCGTTTGTTTTTCTTGCATTATCTGCATTTTGGCTTATCCCTCCTGCCATCTCTTCTATGGCTGCTGTTGTCTCCTCTAGGCTACTCGCTTGTTGCATCGCCCCTTGTGATAGTGACTGAGCTGCTGTATTGATCTCATTTGATGCTGTTGACATTTGTAAAACTGAACCATTTATATCTGATATTACGGATTCTACAGTTGAAGCAAAAGAGTTTATAGAGTTTTTAATCTCTATAAAATCACCTTTATAGTCTATCTCAACTCTAGCTGTTAAATCTCCATCTTTTAATCTTGATAAAACTTTAGCTACATCGTTTATTATAATATCACTTTGAGTAGATAGTAAATTTGCAATTTTTTCTATATTTCCTTTTGGATTTTCTATAGTGCTTCCAAACTCCATTTTTTGAAGTTTTTCAAAATGTTTGTTGATTTTATTTATATCACTTCCTATTTGAAGTTCCATGTTGTCTAACATTGAGTTTATAAGTTTTTTTAACTCAACCAATGTAGGGTCTTTAGCATCTTTTTGGATTCTAGAATTTAAATAACCCTGATTCATATCTCCAATAACTCGTGAAGTATCTTCTATAAGTTCTGTACTCTCTTGTATCGCTTGTTTTGTTATCTCAATATTTTTATTGATAAGTTTTGCCATTGAGCCCATCTCATCATTATTTGAATCATCTAGCATCTTAACTTCTAAAGTCTCTCTGTTTAAATACTTAAAAAATTCAGATAAACCATTTTGAAAATCATCCAATGGTTTTAAAATACTTCTTTTAATTACAAATATGGTAAGTAAAACAACCAATACCATTAAAACTAATGTTGTTATAACAATCTTATTTCTTATGCTATTTGGTGTTTGCATCACTTCAGCTTCATCTATTTCAGACAAAATAACCCAACTAAAATCATCTTTAACTTTAACAGTTGAGTATGCAGACAAAACAGAATTACCATTGTAATCTACAACGACTTTTGTATCTTTTTCACCTTTTAAAGCAGACTTAGTAGCTTCTGTATCTACCATACCAGTCGTAGGGTTTGCAAAAGAGGCAACAATAGAATGATTTTTAGGGTCTAAATAACTGTCACTTCTCATAAGCTTATCTACACCAACAAGATAATCTTCTTGAGTCTTTCCATAACCTGCACGAAAATGCATAATATTATCTATCTCTTTTTCTGAGATTTGAAAAACTAAAACAGACTTAAATTCACCATCAGTGTATATAGGTGTTCCTAAAAACATAGCTGGAGCATTGTTACTTGGTTGATATGGTCTCATATCTACAAAAACAGGTCTTTTTAACTCTTTTACTTTTCTCCATACCTCCCCAATACCACTATTACTAAGATAACCACTACCAACATTTTCACCATAATCAGATTCTTTTGCTTGAGTGTACATAATATGACCATGTTTAGCACATATTATAAGAATATCGTAATAACCATAATCATTTAAAAAATTTTTGAAAAATTTTTCATGAGGAGCAGTTTTTTCTATAGCAAGTGGGTTATCAACAGGGTAAGATTCATTAGATTTTACTTTTAGTTCTTCATGAACAAAAATCAAATCATTTACCATATAATCAATATCTTCACTGGTTGCAAGAACTTTTATCTCTTTTATTTTTTGTTCAAAAAACTTATTTAGTTGCTCTATTTTACTATCTCTAGCAGATGTTAATCTATCGTAACTTGTTTTAACAAGAGCATCTTTTGTGCTAAAAACAGACATAACTGCTACACTCGTAGATAAAACGAGTAAAGAACCTATAATCAATACCAATATTTTTACTTTTATACTTAAATCTTTCATCTCTTCTCCTTGAAGTTAATAATCTTTTTGTTTGTGTTCCATCTTAGACATCATCACAGGTATGTCCATAATAAGTGCCACTTCACCACTTCCAAGTATAGTAGAACCACTAAAATACTTTAGATTTTTAAAAAGTTTTCCCATAGGTTTAATTACGGTTTGTAATTCACCCAACAACTGATCAACGATGATACCCATCTTCTGACCTCCATACTGCATAACAATCACATTGCTTCTTGTGTTTTCATTACTAGAATCTATGTTGAAATATTCTCCAATATTTAGCAATGGCAACACTTTTCCTCTAAGATTAATATAACTATTATCTCTCATTTGAGCTTTTTTATTTTGGTTTAACTCTATACACTCAACAAGCATATCTAAAGGGATTATCATATGTGTATCTCCAACTTTTGTTAAAAACCCATCTATGATAGCTAGGGTTAAAGGTAGCCGTATAGTTATCTTTGTCCCTTTTGTTTTTTTACTATCTATCTCTATACTTCCACGAAGTTCTGCAATGTTTCTTTTTACAACATCCATCCCTACCCCACGACCAGATATATCACTAACCTCTTTAGCAGTGGAAAATCCAGGTTGTAAAATCAACTCAAAAATCTCTTTTTCACTTAGATTATCATCTTCACTAACCAAGCCTTTTTCTATACCTTTTGCTAGTAAAACCTCTGTATCTAAACCATTACCATCATCGATAATCTCTATGGCTATAGCACCTGCATCATGAAAAGCATTTAGTTGTAATGTACCTGTTTGGTTTTTACCTCTGCTCTCTCTAACATCAGGTGTTTCTATCCCGTGGTCAACTGAGTTACGGATAAGATGCACAAGAGGGTCTGAAATCTTTTCAGTTACAGTTTTATCTAGTTCTGTATCTCCACCATTTATAACTAAGTCAACTTTTTTACCAACTTTGTTTGCAGTATCGTGAACTATCCTTTTAAACTTGTTAAAAGTCTCCCCTATGACAACCATACGGATATTCATTGCATTTTCCCTAACCTCTTCTAGCATCCTAGTTACAGTTGAAACTGACTCTATAAGGTCTGAGTTTTTAGCATTACTTGCTTTTTGCATAACTGCAGCATTGGCTATAACCATCTCTCCGATTTGGTTGATTAGGCTATCTACCTTACTAGCTTCTATACGAAGATAATTTGTTTGTTTTACAGCTGAAGATGTTCTTTTGACTTTTAAAACACTTTTAATCTTTGCAGATTTTTTAGCTTCTGTTTTAACTTCTGCTTTTACTAGCTCTTCTTTTTCTACCTCTTCTACTACCTCTTTTGGTGTTTCTATCTCTTTTACATCTTGTTTTTTTACATCTTTATCTGATCTATTTGTTATAGATATTTTTGACTTATCTTTTATAAATGCAAATGTATTTTCAACAGTTTGCAAATCTTTTTCCGACTTAAACTTTATCTTGTAAGATATATAACACTCTGTAGGGTTGATTTTGTCTATGGGTAAAATATTTTTTAGATTTGTTTTAACACTTTGTATCTCACCTATCTCTTGAAGATAGTTTAAAAATGTATGTGGGTCATAACCATCTTCAAAAGTATCTTTTGAAAAAACAACTTTTATCTTGTAGTTATTGGTTAGTTCTACTAAAGGTTCTGCCTCTTCTTTTTCCTCTTCTTTTTCTTGAACTTTTTGAACAGCTACTTGTGTATCTGTATCCAAATAAGACTTCAACTCATCTATAAGTTTTTTTGATGCATCTTGAATCTCCTCATCAGGAGAGTTTTCAGGGTCACTCATAACGAAGTCTATAAGTGTTTGCATATGGTCTTTACAAGTTAGAAGTAACTCGATAATATCTTCATTTATCTCTATCTTATGGTTACGAATCTTATCTAAAAGGTTCTCTGCAATATGTGTAAAATCAACAATATAGTCAATCCCAAACATACCAGAACTACCTTTTATGGTGTGAGCAGCACGAAAAACGGCATTTATATTTTCATCATCCATACCATTTTCTTGAATCTCCATAAGAGCATCTTCCATCTTTTGTAGAAGTTCATCATTTTCAGCTTTATATCCATCGAGCATATCAACAAAATCAAGATTCATACTATCGCTCCTTTAAAGTATTCATCAAGCATAAACAAAGAAACTATCTCTTTAAACTTTATACCAACTGTAACTTCAAAAATTTTATCGTTTGCATCAAGATATTTTTTTAGAGAAACTAGCATCTGAATACCTGCCATATCTATCTCTTTTAAATCTATGCAATGAACAACAAACTCTTTATCTGTGGCTAAGATGGGTATTAATTCATCTTTTAACTGTTGTACATCTTCTATGGTTAAAGAGTATTCCATATCTATAAAACACATACCATCTTCTGAAAAAATCTTCATAAAAAACCTTTAGCTAAAATCTTCTTCTAAAAGACTACATATACTCACAATTTTAAAATCTTTATAATGTACATCTTTACACTCTTGTTTGATTATCACTGTATCTATCCACTCTTCTATCTCAATATTTAGTTCATCTATATGTCTTATAATCTGAGTATTATGTGACTTACTAAATATATTGTGCTGAGATTCTTTTATATTTATAGCTACACTTTGAAGTGCTAAAAATACTCTATCAAACTCTGGCAATTTTTTAAATAACATCACATACTGGTCAAAAAGATTTGTTAGCATCAAGTTCATAGAATCATTATATGTGTTATCATCATTTCTTAAAGATTTATAATTTTCTAAAGCCTCTTTTAGTTCATTTGTATACTCTTCTATCTCATCTGTACATGAGATAAGCATCTCTGAAGCTCCAATAAGTTCATTTTGATACAATTTTTCATCTTTTGAAAATTCACTTGTAAAAAGAACCATATCTATACGAAATGAAAAAACATTTGCATCTCTTTTAAATTCTATTAAAGGGTTTGTATTTGTAATCGAATTATCTATAATATCTATAAAAATTTCATCTGTTATAGTTATATATATGTACTTGTTAGATTCTTCTATGATAAGATCAAAACTTTTATGTTCAAAATCCATTTTTCTATATGCTTTAACTAAAATAACCATAAAATCTTTTAATAAGATTGAGTTGTAAGTCGTTTTTTGGTTTAAAAAATAATCAAAAATTGAAAACAAATCATCTTCTTTTTTAATTGAAAAAGTTGTAAAATAGTTTTTGATAGGGTCATTGTTATAACAGTTGTATATTTTTGATGGGGTTGATTTAGATATAGAACTTTTATGTGTAACCAATGATGTAATAACTTTCAACCTAGCAACAATATCGTTCAAATTAAAAGGTTTAGATATATAAAAATCAGCACCACTATCATAAATCTTCTCTATCTGTTCTTCACCACTAAGCCCTGTAATCGCTGCGATAAAGATATGTTTAGTTTGTATCTGAGATTTTAAAATAGATGTAAATCTTATACCATCCATCTTTGGCATCAAAACATCTGTTAAAACTATGTCAGGCTTAAATGATTCAACGATGCCAAGAGCTTCTAAACCATTTTCAGCTTCTTCTATCTCATAACTTTCATCTATCTTTACTTTTATAATATTATGTAAAGACTCTCTCGTTTCTCTTGTATCGTCTACTATTAAAATTTTCATCTATTTACCTTTAAGAGAATATATCTGTAATACTATTTTAAAAGTATGGAGAAAGTATGGAGAAATATTCTTTTTTAGTACATATACATATTTTTACCATGTTGTTTTGCTTCCAACATCTTTTTATCAGCTCTATCAAGAATAGACTTAACATCATCTCCTGCTTCATAAAATGCCACCCCTGCACTTATTTTAAGACTTACATTTTTTTCCCATATAAATTCATTAACTTTATTTAAAAGTTTTTTTATAAGAATGATTACAGAATCTGGACTTGCATGTGTGTTTATGATAACAAACTCATCACCACCCCATCTTCCAAAATAATCACTTTGTCGTATATTACTTTGAATAAGTTTTGCAAGTTGAATTAAGATACAATCAGCTACTAAATGTCCATGAGTATCATTAATACCTTTAAAATCATCTATATCAAAAAATATAACACCTATAGGATGCCCATATCTTTTTGCTGATTTTATTAGATTTTCTAATTGATTTACGATAAACTTTTTATTTGAGATTTTTAACATTGGGTCACATTGATTTTCTTTTAAAAGTTCCAATCTTTGTAGTTCAAAATGTGTTATATCTTGAAAAATACCTATAAGATGCCATTTCCCACAAACTGAACTTTTCCATCTTTTAGCAGCTACCCTAAGATATATAGTTTTACTACCTTTGTTTATACTTATAACCTCATCAATTGAATTATCTTCAAACACTCTTTTTTCAAATATTTCTAAAAATTTTACTTTATATTCTACATTGACAACATTTTCAAGTTGTTTATAACTATAAACTTGTTCTAATCCAAAAAGTTCATATATCTCTTTTGAAAAATGTATATTTTTTATAGATAAATCAACATCCCAATAAGATAGATTAGCTATCTTTTCTGCTTCTTGAAGGCAAACTGTTGATTTTTCAAGATTAAATTCATTCATGATTTTTAAATATATATCATCTAGTGTTTCAAATAATTTTTTTGCATCTATTGGTTTTTTTAAGAATTTATCTACATTTGCATCTATAGCACTTATAAGTAATTCAGAATCATTAAATGCAGTTAAAAGAACAAAATATGTTTGTTTATGAATCTTCTTTACTTCATTACAAAGTTTTATACCATCCATAATAGGCATCTGAAAATCACTTACAACAAGATTTATATGATGTTTGTTAAAAAGTTCTAATGCTTCAGAACCATTTTTTGCAACATAAACAGTAGCAACTTTAAGTCTAAAAACTTCTGCAAGTTTATCTCTTGTATCTTTTTCATCTTCTACATATAACATTGTTAAATTTAACTTATTTGAATCCATATTAACTCTCTTACTTATATAAACATTTTTTATTCTAATCTAAAACTATGGAGAAAGTATGAAGTTTTAAATAAAATACCTCTTGCATAACTAATTTAGATATAATTACATAATTACATTTAAATAGGATTTTTTTTGTTTGACACACTTATAGATAAACTACAAAATGATACTTATATCACACTAGAAACGACCCCTGGACATTCAGCTAACTTTTCAAATACCATAGAAAAAATAGAAAAACTAGGTCTTCATAACTTAGTAGATGGTTTTTCTACTACTGATAATCCTCTTGCAAAACTAAAATACAATTCACTTTTTGCAGCAAAAATGCTTCAAGATAGATTTAACAAACCAGTAATTGCAACTATGAGTATGAGAGATAGAAACAAAATAGCATTACAATCTGACCTGCTTGGAGCAAATGAAGTTGATGTTAGAGCGATACTAGCACTAACAGGTGACCCTGCAAACCTCTCAGACCAACCACATACAAAAGGTGTTTTTGAAGCAGATAGTACACTTTTACTCGATATAATCTCTGCATTTAACTCTGGTATGAGTTATGCTGGTAAACCATTTAAAGATGCACCAAAACATATATACCCTTTTGCTGTTATAAACTCTTATGCTAAAAATCCAAAAACATTACAAAAAAAGATGATTAAAAAAGCAAAACATGGAGCAAAAGGGATTATAACTCAACCAGTTTATAGTCTTGAAAATGCTAAACAACTTTTAGAGTTAAAAGGTGATTTAGATACTGAACTTATTTTAGGAATATTCCCTATAACTAAACTAAGAACAGCACAGTTCTTATCTGCTCATGTACCAGGTATAAATGTACCTGATAGTTGGATAGAAGCATTAAGAATAGCAAATGAAAAAGGTGTAGAAGAGGAGTATAAAATCGGATTTGAACTAAGTAAAAATCTGTTTAATGAGATAAAAGCATACCACCCAAAAATCCATCTTATGACAGCAAATCAATTTGATTTAGCAAAAGATTTATTGGTTGACTAATTTTTCCAAATCTTCTATATTTCTAATCGTATTTTTTTCTATTTCAAAATGCTTATAAGAAAAAGATATGCCACTTCCCTTTAAAACATCTTCTAGCCTAAATAGATGGCTATCTATATCAAAATGTTTTTTATTAAGAATTACAAAATCATCACCATAAATTCTAAAAATCATATCTTCATCACTTAAATCTTCAAGTTCACGAGCAAATCTTCTGAGCATAATATCACCTTTTGCCCAACCATTTTTTTTGTTATATGCTGTAAAATGGTGAAGATATATACCATATATACAATGTATATTAAACTCCCGTTCATAGTTATATGAGATAACATAATCTAAATACTCTCTGTTATAGACACCTGTTATACTATCATTATAAAAGTATACAAACCTCTCTTTTTCTAACTTAGTTTGAGGTCTTTGAGATATATCGTTATCTATTTGAATATCTTTTAATACAACTATAGCTGATTTTACTATAGTTGGATTAAATTGTTTTCCAGATAAAGCTTTTAACTCATCTATAGCAGTTTTTACTGTTTTTCTAGCTTTATATATTCTATTTGTAGTCATAGCATCAAAAGCATCTGCTAATGTCATTATCTGAGATAACATAGGTATCTCATCACCTTTTAGTTTGTTTGGATAGCCTGAACCATCATACATCTCATGATGGTGCTTTACTATCTCTGCTATACTTCTATATATATCAACCTCTTTTAAAATCTCATAACTTGTAACAACATGTTCTTTAATGATGTCAAACTCAAGTTTTGATAATTTACCAGGTTTTAAAAGTATAGAATCAGGAGTGGAAATCTTACCAATATCGTGTAACATACAAGCTCTATACAAATCATCTATATCATCATCAGAGTAACCCATATCTTTAGCAATAAGAACAGAATACTTCGCTACCCTTTGAGTATGACCAGCTGTATAACTATCTCTTTTTTCTATTATACTAACAAGAGAATAGATATGTTGTTCATAATCTCTTATCTTTTTTTCTAACTCATTTAAAGCTATCTTTCTACCATAAACAATAGCTATAATACCTATAAACCAAACAGCAAAAAAACTTAAAAATATCAAAACAGAATTTTCATAAGCTAGTTTATAATGTTGAGCCAAAGGTATAGAAGCTGAAATCCCACCTCCAATATCACCAACTTTATAACCCTGAAAAGCATGACATTTTAAACATGATTGCTTAGTTATCAATGGATTTAAGTATCTAAAATACTCTTTATCATCTATCTTTTCTATAGTACCAACTGGTTTTCTTGTCAATTCAACTATATCTAAAGCTTTTTTTTCCCAACTATCTGGCTTGTTGTTTGGATTTAGTAACTTTTTACTTGTTATATGACCTTTTGTTCCATATAATTTAGAGTAATCCCTCATCATCTGAGAAAGTGTATAAGCTGGATTCATAAGTGTTAAGTGTTGGTTTGCAGATGTGTTTACATCTCGGTTTTTTATATGACTTAGGTATGGATTTGGTTGTGTTCTTTTAGTTATAGGAACATAAACACCACCATGAGATGCTACCCATTTTCTATATACTAAATCTTTTTTTATACTTATAACAGCCTCTTGCTTAGCTATATCTCTAGCATCTTCATATTCGCTATAGATTAAAAAAGAACTAACTACAACTATAAATAATGTCCAAAACAGACTAACATATAAAACAATTTTATTTATAAAATATTTTTTCACATTCATGAGAATTATCTTACCATAATTTTGATATAATTTCTATATATTTAATGAATTGGATACTATTATGATAGACTTAAAATTATTACAAAAAGAGTTTGAAAATGTAAGTGCTAAACTTACTAGAAAAGGTGTAGATGCTACCCTTATAGAAGAGTTAAAAACAAGAAATGAAGAGTTAAAAGTTGCTAAAAAAACTTTTGAGGAACTTCAAGCACTACAAAACAGTATGAGTAAAGAGTTTGGTGTTTACAAACGAGAGGGTAAAGATATCTCTGAACTAAAAGCAAAAGTAGATGCTAACAAAGTGAAGATAGCAGATGCGATAGAGGTTCAAAGAGTTAAGCAAGAAGCACTTGAAAGCCTTGCTATGGCTATACCAAATATGCCAGATGACAATGTACCAGATGGTGCAGATGAAGATGATAATGTAGAGATTAAAAAAGTATTAACTCCTAAAGAGTTTACTTTTACACCTAAAGAGCATTGGGAACTAGCCGAACAAAATGGTTGGATAGACTTCGAGCGAGGTGTAAAACTTGCAACTAGCCGTTTTAGTGTAAGTTTTGGTATGGGTGCTAGACTTGAGAGAGCATTGATAAACTTTATGCTTGACTTTAACCGTTCAAGAGGGTTTGATGAAGTTAGTGTTCCTGCACTTGTAAACAGAACTGCCCTAGAGGGAACAGGGCAACTACCAAAGTTTGAAGAAGATTTATATAAGATGGATGGACAAAATCTGTTCTTAATCCCAACTGCTGAAGTTCCAGTAACAAACCTTTACCAAGATGAGATTTTAAGTGCTGATGAGCTACCTAAAAAGATGACTGCTTATACTTCATGTTTTAGAAAAGAAGCAGGTGCAGCTGGACGAGATACTAGAGGTATGATAAGACAACATCAGTTTCATAAAGTTGAGTTAGTAACTATCGCAAAACCTGATGAGAGTGAGAAAATTTTTAATGAGATGGTTGAGTGTGCTTCTGACTTACTAACAGCACTTGAACTACCACATAGACTTGTAAATCTTTGTACTGGAGATTTAGGTTTTTCTGCATCATACACAACTGACTTAGAAGTTTGGTTACCTGGGCAAAACACTTACAGAGAGATAAGTTCTATCTCAAACACAAAAGAGTTCCAAGCAAGACGAGCAAAAATCCGTTTTAAAAATGGCAAGAAAAATGAGTTTGTTCACACACTAAATGGTTCATCTTTAGCAGTTGGTCGTACTTTAGTAGCTATCATGGAAAACTTTCAAAATGAAGATGGAAGTATAGATATACCAAAAGTTTTACACCCTTACTTAGGTATGAACTAAAAAGTGATAAGTAAAAGGGCATAAATAATATATATGGAATAAACTATGAAAAAACTCCCAATAGGTATACAAACATTTCAACGATTAAGAGAAGCAGACTATCTATACATAGATAAAACAAAAGAGGCTTTTGAACTTATAGATAGTGGAAGTGTATTTTACTTTCTAAGTCGTCCAAGAAGATTTGGAAAAAG
>Ga0256836_1001263_pt1 | contig 11411 bp, 10 predicted proteins | sample 4561380metaG_FD_185974 | JGI IMG/M metagenome (GOLD analysis project Ga0256836, IMG submission 185974) | Hydrothermal vent microbial communities from Guaymas Basin, Mexico - 4561-380 | ecosystem: Environmental > Aquatic > Marine > Hydrothermal vents | place: Mexico: Guaymas Basin | collected...
TATCTATTTTATTTCTTACTAATTTAATTTTATTTAAATATCCTAATATTTGTTGAAGTTGTGGATTATTTAATTCAGGATATTTATTTAATACAGCTTTTAATTTTTTAATCATTTTATCTGTATCTTTTCTTTTTATATCAAGCCCTTTTTGTGAGCCAGGAAATTGTCCTTTTGAAGCAAAATAGATACCAGTTTTAGCTCTTTCTCTACCTACTCTTGCAACCACATCATCCAGTGCTTGAGCTAATTCACTTTTTTTATTTAAATCCAGTGCTTTTTCATATTTTAAAAAGTTAATATATAAAAAAGTTCCCGACATAAATAATAATATAATAATAGGAACAAATCCTCCTATTCTAAATAATGATTGTAAGTTTAAATTTTTCATTAAATTCTCCTTATTTTAAGTTTTTTAAACATTTATCTGATATAAATGAAGTTCCTAACTTTTTAGCTTGTGATAAATATTCACTTGCTTTTACTTCATCTGCCTTTACTCCCCAACCATTACAATATAATTCAGCTAATTTCAAATATGCTTGTGCACTATTTTTTTTAGCACTTTCTTCAAATTTTGTTTTCGCTCGTAAAAAAAGCTTATTAGCTTTTTCTGTATGGTTTTGTCTTAACTCTTTTTTTGCAGTCTTATATAGTTTAAATCCTTCTGTGTATGTATTTGCTATTACATAGGAAAATAATAGAGCAATTATAACAAATAGTTTTTTCATTTGATTTCCTTTTTAATTTTTTCTATTAAATTAGTTATGAAATTATTAGTTTCGTTTAAGTTATCAATTTTTTCAATATCTTTAAATTCTTTAATAGGCACTATATTATAAGCATTTAGTATCTCTTCTTTGATAGATTCTAAATCTTTTGTTTGAATTTCTTCTAAGAAATTTACTACTGCTTTAAGTAAAATAGTTTTTTCATCATCATTTAAATTAGTTTCTATTGTAATAGATGAGTTTTCTGTTTCCTTATTCTCTCCTATTGCAGAATAGATATTTTCTATAATTTTTTGAATTTTTGTAATATCTGCTTTTTCTTTTGCGAGATTATCACTATTTTTTAATAATTCAGCAAATTTATTTAGTCGTAAATTTAAAGCTACTCCTTTTAATTTATGGGAACTTTTATGTAATGTTTCGTAATCTTTATTTTTTATAGCTTTAAAAAAGATTTCTTTTTCATCAACTAATTGTTGTTTAAAGTCTTTAAAAAATTCTTGAAGAGTTGCATTATCAATACCTAGTTCTTGAGAGGCTTGTTTTAAATCTGCTTCAATCTCTTCTTTTGATATAGAAATAACACTATCATTTGAGGCATCAACTCCTATATCTATCCCTTTAGATTCAGTGAGAGAATCAAAACCTAAATCAAGGTCAAGTTCCATTTCGTTATTAGAATCATTAGAAGGAGGAGTTAAACCAAGGTCAAGTTCCACTTCGTTATTAGAATCATTAGAAGGAGAAGTTAAATCAAGGTCAAGTTCCATTTCGTTATTAGAATTGTTAGAAGGAGAAGTGATACCAAGGTCAAGTTCCATTTCGTTATTAGAATTGTTAGAAGAAGGAGTAATACCAAGGTCAAGTTCCATTTCGTTATTAGGATTGTTAGAAGGAGGAGTAATACCAAGGTCAAGTTCTATTTCGTTATTAGATTCATTAGAAGGAGAAGTGATACCAAGGTCAAGTTCCATTTCGTTATTAGAATTGTTAGAAGAAGGAGTAATACCAAGGTCAAGTTCCATTTCATTATTAGAATTGTTAGAAGGAGAAGTAATACCAAGGTCAAGTTCTACTTCGTTATTAGAATTGTTAGAAGAAGGAGTGATACCAAGGTCAAGTTCCATTTCATTATTAGAATCATTAGAAGGAGAAGTGATACCAAGGTCAAGTTCCACTTCGTTATTAGATTCATTAGAAGGAGGAGTGATACCAAGGTCAAGTTCCATTTCATTATTAGAATTGTTAGAAGGAGAAGTGATACCAAGGTCAAGTTCCATTTCGTTATTAGAATTGTTAGAAGAAGGAGTTAAACCAAGGTCAAGTTCTACTTCGTTATTAGAATCATTAGAAGGAGAAGTGATACCAAGGTCAAGTTCCATTTCGTTATTAGAATTGTTAGAAGAAGGAGTAATACCAAGGTCAAGTTCCATTTCATTATTAGAATCATTAGAAGGAGAAGTGATACCAAGGTCAAGTTCCATTTCGTTATTAGATTCATTAGAAGGAGGAGTGATACCAAGGTCAAGTTCCATTTCATTATTAGAATCATTAGAAGGAGAAGTGATACCAAGGTCAAGTTCCACTTCGTTATTAGATTCATTAGAAGGAGGAGTGATACCAAGGTCAAGTTCTACTTCGTTATTAGAATTGTTAGAAGGAGAAGTTAAATCAAGGTCAAGTTCCACTTCGTTATTAGAATCATTAGAAGGAGAAGTTAAATTAAGGTCAAGTTCCACTTCGTTATTAGAATCATTAGAAGGAGAAGTTAAACCAAGGTCAAGTTCCATTTCGTTATTAGAATCATTAGAAGGAGGAGTAATACCAAGGTCAAGTTCCACTTCGTTATTAGAATCATTAGAAGGAGAAGTAATACCAAGGTCAAGTTCCACTTCGTTATTAGAATCATTAGAAGGAGGAGTGATACCAAGGTCAAGTTCCATTTCGTTATTAGAATCATTAGAAGGAGAAGCAGTTTCAAAATTTAATTCTTGATTAGCCAAAGAATCTTCGCTATTTGTTTGTTTAAGAGTATCCAAACTAGAAATTTCATTTTCTTCTAAAAAAGGAGTATTTAAAGAATCATTATTATCCTTTTTTGGTTCTATTATAGGTTGAGTTTCTTGGTTTGATTGAGTTTCCATATTATCTTTTGGAATTTCAAAACAATATAGATTAGCATTTGTTATATCCATAGTAATAGGATGTTTTGTAACTATATATTCTTTTTCATTATAAGTAAAATTAAATGTTCCATTTTCGCTTTGTAATAAAAATATGGACATTGACGGAAAATTTTCCTTTATATAATCTAAACCTTTATCTTCTAAAAATTCTTCATCGGCCCCTATAATTTGGTCATTTTCAGAAATTATTAGTATCATAACTTATTCCTTTTCTTTCATTTCTTTATATTTTCTTTCAAATTCTATTTTATCTTTTAGACCTACTGGTTTTCTTGCTGCTATGTATCCCATCTTATTCCCGTTTTCATCAAAAAAAGGCTCAATAAAAGCTTCTGTCCAATAATACTTACCATCTTTTCTTTTGTTTTTTATAAATCCATGCCATTTATGATTATTTTGTATTGTTTGCCACATCTCTTTAAAAGCTTCTTTTGGCATATCTGGATGACGAACTATTGAATGCGGTTGTCCAACTAATTCATCTTTACTATAACCAGATAACATAGAAAATGCTTTGTTTGCAAATGTAATTATCCCTTTTAAATCGGTTCTACTTATAATTGAACGATTAAGTAAACCTAAATCTTCAAATGTTACCTCTTCGTTTTTTATCTCTTCCATCACTAATAAATCCTTGTTTTTTTATTTTTTTTTAGATAATTATAATAGTATTTTAACATAAAATAGTTATAGTAGTATGAAAGTAATAAAAAATTTTGATAAAATAACAAATAAATAAATAAAATTAAAAAATTTTATAAAAATAAAGGTATAAAAATGAAAGTTTTACTTATAAAAGATGTAAAATCTCTAGGAAAAGCAGGTGAAATAAAAGAAGTAAAAGAGGGGTATGGAAGAAATTTTTTAATAGCAAAAGGATTTGCAAAATTAGCTACAAAAGATGTGGTTAAAGAGTGGGAAGAGGCTCAGAAAAGAAAAGAGGAAGAATTAAAATTAGAGCTTTATGAACTTAATAAAGAAAAAGAAGTGCTTGAAAATATTAGTGTTGATATAGAAAAGAAATTAGGAAAAAATGGACATTTATATGGTGCTGTTACAAAAGAGGATATTGCAAATGCTTTAAAAAAACAACATAAGATAGAAATAGATAAAAAACATATTGATACTAAAAATATTAAAAGTGTAGGGGAACATATTGTAGATATAAAATTAGGGCATGGAATTCATGCGAAATTAAAAATAAATGTAAAAGGAATATAATGTTTAAAGCTACAACAATACTTGCTTGTAAAAAAGATGGACAAGCTGTAATAGGTGGAGATGGACAAGTTACTTTTGGTAACACTGTATTAAAAGGAAATGCAACAAAAATTAGAACTCTTTATAATGGAAAAGTTTTATCTGGATTTGCAGGAAGCACAGCCGATGCCTTTTTGCTTTTTGATATGTTTGAATCTCATCTTCAAAATAGAAAAGGGGATTTGTTAAAAAGTGTTATTGATTTTGGAAAAGAGTGGAGAAAAGATAAACATCTTAGACAACTAGAAGCTATGATGATAGTTTTAAATAAAGAAAAAATATTCATTTTAAGTGGAACAGGTGATGTAGTTGAACCAGAAGATGGAATGTTAGCTTCTATTGGAAGTGGAGGAAATTATGCTATTTCTGCTGCTAGAGCTTTAAATACACATTCAAATCTAACTCCAAGAGAAATAGTAGAAGAGAGTTTAAAAATTGCTGGTGATTTATGTATTTATACAAATAAAAATATAAAAATTTTAGAATTAAAGGATTAAAATGAGTATGACTCCAAAAAAAGTAGTAAGTTATTTAGATGAATATATTATTGGGCAAGGAAATGCAAAAAAGACAATAGCAATTGCTTTAAGAAATAGATATAGAAGAATGAAATTAGATAAAGAGTGGCAAGATGATATTATGCCTAAAAACATTTTAATGATAGGAAGCACAGGAGTTGGTAAAACTGAAATTGCTAGAAGAATAGCAAAAATGATAAAAGTTCCATTTGTTAAAGTAGAAGCAAGTAAATATACAGAAGTTGGATTTGTAGGTAGAGATGTAGAAAGTATGATTAGAGATTTAGTTTATAATTCTATGAATTTAGTAAAAGATGAGATGAAAGAAAACAATCAAGAAAAAATAGAAGAATATATCTTAGATGAAATTACAAAAAAATTACTTCCACCACTTCCGGCTAATGCGAGTGAGACTAAAAAAAGTGAATATGAGGTTTCTTTTAACAAAATGAAAGAAAAAGTAAAAAATGGTGATGTTGATCATTTAAAAATTAAAATAGAAATTGATGAAACAACTGATGAAAATCCAAATTTACCACCAGAAATGCTTAAAGCTCAAGAAAATATATCTAAAATTTTTAGAGTATTTGAGCACAAAAATAATGAAAAAGAAGTAACAGTAAAAGAAGCAAAAGAACTTTTAAAAGAGAGTGCAAGTAATAAAGTTATAAATCAAGAACAAATTAAATTAGAAGCTATCAAAAGGGCTGAAAATGGTATAGTTTTTATTGATGAAATTGATAAAGTAGCAGCATCTTCATCTCATAGACAAGACCCTTCAAAAGAGGGAGTTCAAAGAGATTTACTTCCTATAGTAGAAGGAAGCACAGTAAATACAAAATATGGAAATGTAAATACTGACCATATTTTATTTATAGCAGCAGGAGCTTTTCATGTAAGTAAACCAAGTGATTTAATTCCAGAACTTCAAGGAAGATTTCCTTTAAGAGTAGAACTTGATAGTTTAGATGAAGAAGCTTTATATAAAATTTTAACTGAGCCAAAACATAGTTTAATTAAACAATATGAAAAATTACTCGAAGTTGAAGGTGTAGAGCTTAAATTTAGCGAAGAAGCATTAAAAGCGATGGCTAAAAATGCATTCTTAGCAAATGAAAAAACAGAAGATATAGGTGCTAGAAGACTTCATACTATTACTGAAAAAGTTTTAGAAGAGATAAATTTTGATGCTGATGAACATAAAGGTGAAGTATATGAAATAACACCGGAATATGTAGAAGAAAAACTTGGAACAATTATAGAGAGTGAAGATACAGCTAAATATATTTTATAAGGATATAAATTGGAAGATTTTATAAAGGTAGATGATACAAATGAAAATGTAAAAAGTGGATTTGTGGGAGTAGTAGGTGAGCCAAATGCTGGTAAATCTACTCTTCTTAATTGGCTTGTAGGTGAAAAAATAGCTATGACTTCAAGAAAAGCAAATGCTACTCGTAAAAGACTTACAGCAATTGTGATGTATAAAGATAATCAAATTATTTTAATAGATACACCAGGTATTCACGAAAAAGAGAAGTTATTAAATAAATATATGCTTAATGAAGCTTTAAAAGTATTAGGAGATAGTGATTTAATACTTTATATTGCTGATAGTAGAAAAGATACTTCTGCATATAAAAGGTTTTTAGAATTAAATACAAAAAATATTCCTCATATTTTAGTACTTACAAAAATAGATATGTTAAAAGAAGAAGAAATATTAAATAAAATAGCTCTATATGAAAATTTACAAAATAAAAAATATTTAGAAATAGTGCCAATATCATCTATAATGAATATAAATCGTGAAAAATTACTTGATACTATTGTAAAATATCTACCAAATCATCCATATTATTATGATCCAGAGTTAATTTCAACTGAAAATATTAAAGATATTTATAAAGAATTGATAAGAGAAGCACTTTTTGATAAATTAAATGATGAAATTCCTTATGAATCAGATATAATTATTGAAAAAATTATAGAAAAAGACGATATAGATAAAGTATATGCTATGATTGTAACTCAAAAAGATACACAAAAGAGTATGATTATAGGTAAAAAAGGTAAAAAAATTAAAGAACTTGGAATTGCGGCAAGGAAATTGCTTGAACAATTTAGTGGCAAGAAAATATATTTAGAACTTTATGTAAAAACTGTGCCTAATTGGACGAAAAATAAAAAAATGCTTGAAGAGATAGGATATTTTGAATAAGAAGGGATATAATGAACAAAAATAAATTTGAAAAATATTTTAAAAAATATTCATATAATATCAATAAAATAGTGGGAGTAAATCCATTTGATTTTAATGAGTTATATTCTTTAGAAGATAGAAGATTATCTAAAATAAGAAAAAAAAATGTAAAACAAGAACATTTAATATCAACTTATATCCCTAATAAAAATGTGATAACTTATGAATTTAAAATTCAAAAAAATTTATTAGATAAAATAGAACTATATGATTATATAGAAACAAAAAGTTATGAAGAAGTTGGGTTAGATGAAGCAGAAGAATATATTTTTAAATATAAACTAATAGAGTCTGAGGCCGATACCAAAAATGTTTTAATTGAAGTTGTAATTGTTTCAAAAAAAGAGTTAGAAGAGTTTTTTTCGCCTATTAAAGAGGAATATGGTTATTTAGATTATCTAACTTATCCGGGATTTGTATTTAATGTTCTTTATCAAGAGAAAATATTAGAACCACAAAATGATTTATATATTTATTTTACAAAAGATGATATTTTTATTACCTTATATAGCGAAGGAAAATTTTTACAAACTTTCATTATTCCAGAAGGGTTAGAAAATATATATGATGAGTTGATGGAGAGTATTAAAATTAAAAATTTTAATTTTGAACTTTTTATGCAACTTTTAATACAAAAAGGTTTAGATTTAAATAATTATAATGAAAAAGAACAAAAGTTATTTAATACAGTGAGTGAGCTTTTTAGTAACAAATTTTTAATTATTTCAAATCAACTACATACAATTATTAGAAAGTTTTCTTTAACGACCATTGATAGAATTTTTATGGGAACACCAAAAGGAGTAATTCCAGGGATTAGCGAATTTGCTAATATGTATTTAGGAGTTGAAGCAAATGATTTAAAATTTGATATAGATTATAATCCTGAAAATATTGAAATAGACCAAATTCTATTTTTATCTATGTTATATGCTTCATCTGCATATAAAAACGATAATCAACAAGATAATTTTACTATTTATTATAGACCACCTACATTTTTTTATAGAAAGAGTGGGCAATTAATATCTATTAGTATAGCTACTATTATAATTGCATTAATGTATCCTACATATCAGGTAATAGAGAGTTATTTATTAGAAGCAAAAAAGCAAGAACTACAACAAACTTTTAACACTTTAAAAAAACAAAATCGTAAATTAAGAAACGAAAATAAAAAAATTACTAAAACTTTAGAAACGGCTAAAGAAAAAAAAGAAAAAATTATAAAATATATTGATAATCTTAAGTTAGTTATCAAAAGGAATTATATAGAAAAACGAAAATATATTCCTAAAGCAGAATTTTTAGCTATGCTTGTAAATTATTTACACGATAATGAAGTATATGTATCTGAAATAGATTTTTCTGATGTAAAAAAAGTAGTAGCTAATTGTAATGTTAATTATAATTCTTTAAAAAAATGTTGGGTAGAAATAAAAAAACCTATAGAAAAAAAAGAAGATAAAAAACATCAAAAAAAGAAAAAATCAAAAGACTTAATTGAAAATGCTATTTCCTTAAAAGTATATTCTAAATCGAGTCAAAATATTACAAATTTTATAAATGATATTATAAAAAATCAGCATTTAGTAGTCTATACTCCAGGTTATAAAATAGATAATAAGAATTATGAAGCTCAAATTATTATTAAGGTAGGAAGATGAATGAAATACTAAATAATATTGATGAATTTTTAGAATCTCAAAAAGAACAAGAACAAAAACTTTTTATGTTTTTACCAATTTTATTATTTGGTTTTATAATTTATTATTTTATATATCCGATTACTCAATCTATGGTAGATGAAGCACAAAACTCATATTTATCGTTAGAAAAAGATGTAACTAAAATTAAAAAAGATAATTTCAAATTAAAAACAAATAATATAAAAATGAGTAAGGCTATAAGAAATTATCAAAAAGAATTAAAAAATTTAGAAGTAGAAAAAGCAACTTTAAATAAAATTTTGAAAAAAATTGAATTTTTAAAGTTTGATTTAGATAAATGGGCTCGTTTTTATAATGATATTCCAAATTTAAGTGAAAAGAATAATGTAATATTAACTTCTTTGAAAAATGAATTAAGATTAGATAACAATGTAGGAATTATTCAAAATAAAATGAGTATCAATATAAAAGCAGAAGGAAATTTTATAAAGCTTCTAAAATTTATAAATGAGTTTGAAAAAAGAAAAGAATTAATTAAAGTAAAATCATTAAAAATAACACACAATATTTATACTAAATTAATAGCTTTAAAACAATCTTCTTTAGAAGATAAAATAAGAAGTTTATTATTTGATAATTCTGAAGAAAATATAAAGCTTAAAGCTATACAAAGTTTAAGACGAGAATTAGTTTCTTCTATAAATGCTCAAAAATACAGAACAATTATGAATTCTGTAAAAACAGGTAGAAAAGAGATGAACCCAGCATATGTAGAACGAAAGCAAAAAAAACTTGAAGCCTTAGAGAAAAAAGAGATGAAATTAAGAAAAGAAATGCAAATAGCATTAGAACAAACTTTGTATAATCTATTTGATAAAAATCAAAAAGATAAGCAATTAAATAAATTAGTATCTAAAATAGTAAATTTAGATGAAAGAAATAAAGTTAAAGAGCAAATAAATCAATCTTTAGAGGATTTACAAAAATTGATTAAATATCAAGAAAAATATCCAAATAAATTAAATATTTCTATAGATATATATGGAGCAAAATTATGAAATTTTTATGTAAATTAGCTATAATAAATTTATTATTTATATCTGTATATGCAAAAGATGATTTTAAGATATATAAGCAATATGCTGATTATTTATTAAATTATACTGTAAATTTGCCAAATAATTTAAAAGATCCTTTTTTAGGATTAAAAATAAGAAAATATAAAAAAGTACAAATAGCAAAAGTACAAATAGCAAAAGTACAAAAAGATAAACCTAAAAAAACTATAAAAAAAGTAGTAAAAATAAAAAAACATAAGAATTTAAATATTAAAATATTAGCTATTTGTATGATAAATAATAAAAAAGAGGTAGTCTTGAAAGTAAATTCTATTAAAAAAACAATAAAAGAAGGTGAGCCTATAATAGATGATTATAAATTACAAAAGATTATAAATAGTAATACTATATTAGTATCAAATAAAAACAAAACAAAAATTGTAAGAATGAATAAAAATAATATAAATATAAAGGTGATAAAATGAAATATGTATTTATGGTATTAGTATTATTAACTACCGCATTTGCGAATAATTGTAACAATAAATTATTTACTTTTCAGAGTAATGAAAATAGTAATATTAGTTTAGATAATTTTCTAAAAGCTTTAGTAGTAGATAATTGTAATTTAAATATGGTTTATAAAGATGATTTAGCAAAGCAAAGATTAGAAATGTTAAAATTAGGTAAAATTTCTATAAAAGATTATCCTTTAAATAAATGTTTAGATTTAACTATAGGTTCAAATAATCTATTTTATAAAATAAACGGAAATAAATTAGAAATATCATATATTAAAACAAAAACATTTAATATTGATTATATTCCATCTACAAGAACAGGTTCATCTACCTTTAAAGCATCATCATCAGAAGATACAGGAGATGTAAATTCAGTTGATTCTAAATATGAATTTAATTTTTGGGATACATTATCAGGTAATTTAAAAAATATTTTAAATACTGTGGATAGTTATAAAGCAGCAGAACCTATTATTGATAAAAATGCAGGATTAGTAACTGTAACAGCTACAAAAAGACAACTTGATAGAATTCAACAATATATAGATAAATTAAATAATAGATTACATAAACAAATTATTATTGATGTAAAAATTTATGCAGTGGATTTAGCAAAATCAAATCAAACAGGTATTAACTGGAGTAATTTAAGTTTTTCAATAGGGACTGCTACTACACCAGTAACAAAACCACTAACGACTTCAAATATTCTAGGTAGTCAATCTATTTTTTCTAATGCTGTATTTAATGTAAGTGGGCTTTTAAACTTTTTAGCAACACAAGGAAATGTGAATTCTATTTCAAATCCTAAAATTTCAACTATTAACAACCAAAAAGCAATTATTAGTGTAGGTGATACTATAAATTATAAAGTTATGACAAAAGGTCCTTCTATTGATGCAAACGGAAATCAAATACCTGCTACATATAGTGCAGAAAATAAATTTGTAGGTATTTTACTTGATATTACTCCTGAAATTAGTGATGATGGCACGATAATGTTAAGAATTAATCCAACAATTTCATCTTTTAGAGATGAAACACAATTATCTGACCCAAATAGAGATTTAGCACCAGATACTACTGATAATAAACTTAGCACAGTTGTTAGAATTAAAGATGGACAAACTTTAATTTTAGGTGGGCTTATTACAAATAAAAATAGTTTTAGTGAAAATGGAGTGCCTGTATTAAAAGAGATACC
>Ga0256836_1001264_pt1 | contig 11410 bp, 12 predicted proteins | sample 4561380metaG_FD_185974 | JGI IMG/M metagenome (GOLD analysis project Ga0256836, IMG submission 185974) | Hydrothermal vent microbial communities from Guaymas Basin, Mexico - 4561-380 | ecosystem: Environmental > Aquatic > Marine > Hydrothermal vents | place: Mexico: Guaymas Basin | collected...
TAAATATATAAACTAAATTCCTTGCTTATCAAGCTCAAAAGCTTCATGAAGAACTCTAACTGCTAGCTCCGTAAATTTTTCATCTATTACAACGGAAATTTTTATTTCGGAGGTAGATATCATATATATATTAATTCCATATTGAGCAAGAGTTTTAAATACTTTGCTTGCAACTCCAGCATGAGAGCGCATTCCTACACCAACTACCGATATTTTTGCAATTTTGTCATCACGAATAACATCTTTTGCTCCAATTTCCTGAGCTACTTTTCTTGCAATTTTTTCAGCTTTATCTGCATCATTTTTTTCTACTGTAAAGGAAATGTCTGTATATCCGTCTGTAGCCACATTTTGAACAATCATGTCTACACTTATATTGTTATTCCCAAGCTCTTCAAAAAGCTTTGCAGCAATTCCAGGTCTATCTGGAACTTTAACTACTGTAAGACGGGATTCATTTTTATTGTGAGCTATACCTCTAACTAAAACTTTTTCCATGGTATCGTCTTCCTCCTTCACAAGCGTTCCCTCATCATGAGGTTTAAAGGTTGAGCGAACTCTTAAAGGCATATTGTATTTCATGGCAAACTCTACACTTCTTATTTGTAAAACTTTTGAACCTGCTCCTGCAAGTTCAAGCATTTCTTCATAAGAAATTACAGGAATTTTTCTTGCCTCTGGAACTACTCTAGGGTCCGCAGTATATACCCCATCTACGTCCGTAAAAATATCACATCTATCTGCATTTAAAGCAACTGCAATTGCTACAGCAGAGGTATCTGAACCACCTCTTCCCAAAGTTGTAATTTCTCCTTCTTCAGTTAATCCTTGAAATCCGGTAACAATTACAACTTTTCCTTCATTTAAGTGTTTTTTAATTCTTGAAGTATCAATATCTAAAATTCTTGCCTTTGTAAAAGCTCTATCTGTTTTTATTCCAGCTTGCCATCCAGTTAAAGATATAGCAGGTACTCCCATACAATTTAAAGCATTAGAAAGCAAACCTGCCGAAACCATTTCCCCAGTTGAAACTACAAAATCCATATCTCTTTCATTAGGTTCTGTACATACAGACTTTACAAGATCTATGAGTCTATCTGTCTCTCCAGCCATAGCAGAAACAATTACTACTACATCATGTCCTTTTTCTTTTGTTTCCTTAATAATATTTGCAACATGTTTAATTCTTTCTATATTTCCGACAGATGTTCCCCCAAATTTTTGAACTATAAGGGCCAACTTTTTCTCCTCCAAAAAATTTTTAGGGCATATTTTATCAGGTTTTTAAACTAATAACATCTTTCACAATTTTTTATAGTTTTTATAGCTTTACTTATATAATCAATAATATTAGAAGCCTTTAAACTTTCCTCTCCTAAATCTAAAGCCGCTAAATCTCCGGCTAGTCCATGGATATATACTCCTATAAGGGCCGCTTTTAAGCTAGGATCCTTTTCTTGCTTTGCTAAACGAGCTAGATATCCTCCAATAATGCCGGCTAAAACATCTCCGGTTCCAGCTGTAGCCATACCTGGATTTCCTAAAAAGCTTAATTTTCGTAGTAATGGTAAAAAGGGTTCTGTATCTACATTAATAAATATTTCTCTTTGAGGAGTAAATATTAAAGTTCTTTCACCTTTTAAAACTAAAATAGAGTTATACTCCTCGGCAAAGTTAGATCCTATTTCCAAAATATTTTTTTGAATTTCTTCTAAACTAATATCTCCATAGTATTCTTCTAAGAATTTTTTAGCTAATCTTACAAATTCTCCAAAATGGGGAGTTAAAATAGCTGGTATTTTTCTTGTTTTTATAATTTCTGGATAAAAGGCTAAATTATTTAAGCCATCTGCATCAATTAAAATAGGTTTTTCCCACACTTCTAAAAGTTTTTTTACAAAAGCTTGAGTTTGAGGAGTCACTCCCATTCCAGGGCCTAAAACTAAGGCGTCTATTTTGGAATTTAAAACTTTTTTTTCAAAATCCTCATAAGAGTAAGGGCCAAAGTGTGAAAGTCCTTTGTCTTCAAGCGGAATAGACATTTCTTCTGTAAGTTTTATTTCAAAAATATCATTTAAAGATTTTGGAACGATAACAGTAGAAAGTCCAAGGCCTACTCTTAAACTTGCAAGAGCACTAAGGCATACAGCTCCGGTTTTTCCGATGCTTCCTCCTAAAATACCTAAATAACCCTGTTTATATTTGTGAGTAGGATTTTCAAGCTTAGGATATATACTTTTTATAAAAGGTCTTTCTAAAAGATATGTAGCTGTAAACTCTTCAAAATCCATAGAATTTGGAATGGATATATCTCCTACATAGGTTTTTCCCGTATACTTTATTGTTTCTGGAAATAAATGAGAAACTTTTGGTCCAGCAAAAGTAACACTTACATCGGCTTTTATAGCTTCTCCTATAGGGAAAGGTAAACTTGCATTAAGACCACTTGGTAGATCTACACTATAAACTCTAAACTTTTTTTCTTCTTTTTTTCTATTTACAGCTTTTATAACTTCCTTATAAAAACCTTCTACAGGTCTTTCAAGTCCTGTACCAAAAATACCATCAACTAATATATCTATTTGATTTAAATATCCTTCAAATTTTTCAAGGGAAACTTCCTTTATATTAAAAATTAAAGCTCCCAAATTTCTCAGAATTTGAAGTTGGCGTTTTGCATCTTCTTTAAATTCTTCATCTTTTCCAAAAACAAAAATAAAAATATTTTCTCTTTCTAAATAATTTAAAAGTCGACGAGCAACTGCTAAGGCATCTCCACCGTTATTTCCTTTTCCGGCTAAAACTAAAATTTTCTTATTTTCAAGTTCTTTTATACCACCTTCAAGTTCTATTAAAGTTTGTGTAAATAAAGAAGATGCATTTTCCATCAAAGATAAAGAAGGAACGCCTAAAGTATTTATAGTAAATTTGTCAGCTTCTTGCATAGTTTTTGCAGTATAGAATCTCATAGGTTTCATAATAATTTCCTCCTAAAGGATTTAATTTTCAAAAGGTAAAAAGTTAAATTTAGATTTCATTTTAAATTATAAAACAAAAAGTTTTTAGTATGTAAATAACATAATAAGTATTGGACAGTGCCTAAATTTATAAAACTTTTTAAGTATTTTTCAATTCAAATTTAAGTTTTCAAAAAAGAAAACTTAAAGAAATAATAAAAATAGGCTAAATTAAATAAAATACGTCCTTTTTTTAAATAGATTTTAAATAAGCGCAGGAAACTTTGAAAATTTTATAGAAATAATATTTGAGGTAGATTCTACCACGAAAAGAGATAACATAAAAATATGTAAAGAATTTCATAAACTCAACACTAGAAAATATAGATGCAGTAGATAAATTATTTTCTGTGCACGTTGAAGCATCTTTTGCAAATATTAGCTCCAGTTTTAAAACTTGAGAAAAAAGAGGAAAAAATATTAAATAGCTTAGTGAAAATCTTTAAAGAAATTTTTTGTTAAGAAAAACATTCTATTTTTGGATTCTGTTAAAGATATTTTAAATCCTCGAAGCAGGCTTATTTGGCATGCTATAAATAAAAGTTATTTAAAAGAACTATAGACTTTACAAAATAAGTTGAAAAAGATTATTAAGAAAATATATTAAAAAATATAAAAAAATATTTTAAGGAGGATAAAAATGGAAAATAAAGAAGACTTAAGAAACTTAGAGAGTAAATACGAAAGTTTAAGTGCATTATGGGAAGTAGATTTTTCTAAATATGTAATTCCAAAAATTGCTCCCATTGTATTTATAATACTAGTATTTTTTAATATTTTATATGCTATTTCCCTTGTAGCCCAAGGGGGAATATATGCTGTAGCGGCTTTAATATATTTACCTTTATCTATTATTTTTTCAAGAATTAGTGTAGAATTAGCTGTAGCACTTGTAAATGTTGCAAAAAATACATCCATTTTAGTAGAACTCAAGAAAAAAGAATTAGAAAAATGTGGGAAGTAGCTTTAAGTATAGCCGGCTTTGACCCTTCCGGGGGAGCCGGCATATTAAGAGATGTTATAACTTTTAGAGATTTTAAATATTTTGGACAAGGTATAATTACGGCAAACACAGTTCAAAATAGTAAAGGTGTTTTTTCTGTCTATTTTCAACCTCCCAGATTTATTTTAAAGCAGCTTGAAAAACTATTGGAAGATTTTCCTATTTATGGCATAAAGTTTGGTCTTCCCCATCGTTCTTTAAAGCTTAATGAAAGTTTTTTAAGTATCTTGAAAAATTTTGGGGGAGTAATAGTTTTTGATCCCGTATTAAAACCTACCAAAGGAATTTCTTTTGTAAAAAATATAAAAGTTTTAAAACCTTTGTTTTTCCTTTCAGATGTCGTTACTCCAAATTATCAAGAGTTTATAGACATATATACCTCTTTATTTGGAAAAATAAAAAATCTAAAAGATGCTATAAAAAATTTTTCTTATTACTTTGAAGTAAATACTGTAGTTAAAGGAATAAAAGGTAAAAATTTTGTTTATGATATCTTGTTTGACCTACAGGAAGATAAATTTTATACTTTTAAATATAGAAAATTTCCTTTTGAAGTTAGAGGAACAGGCTGCACATACTCTTCGGCTTTAACTTGTCTTTTAATGAAAGGTTTTAAATTAAAAGATAGTGTAAGTTTAGCTGGAAAGTATGTACAAAAATATGTAGAAAGTAGGCTTCCTTGGCAAACTCAAATTTTATATGCATGGTGAGAAAATGATATTTTTTTATAAAAGTTTTAGATATATTTTAAAGAGTTTTTTTAAATTTTTAATTTCTTTTTTTATAATTTTTAACTTGGCTTTTGCAAAAACTTATATTGTAAAAAGTGGAGATAGCTTATGGAAAATAGCAAAAAAATTTCATGTTCCCATAAAGATACTTTTAAAATACAATCCTAAAATAAAAAGAAGAAAAGGGTACTATCTTATCAAAGGGGAAAAAATATATATTCCCACTCGAAAAAGAAAAAAAAGATATCTTTTAAAACCAAAAAGAAGTATATATACTATAGAAACTTTGGAAAATTTAGCTCAGGAAAAAGAATACGTTTTTGAAAATATAGTTTATAAAGCTTCAAAAACAGTACCCGTGGAAAGTACCGAGCTTCAGGAGTTAGTAAACTCTTATCTTCAAGAGGATGCATATCTAAGTGAATATATTAAAAGTCCTCTTTTAACAAAAGAAGTAGAAAAATGGACCTTAGCTATTTTAAATAATCCAAAATATCAAGGTAGTTTTTTAAAGGTTTTAGCTCAAGCTATAGATGACCTAAAAAATACGCCTTATATTTTTGGTGGTTCTAATCCCAAAAAAGGTCTGGACTGCTCCTCTTTTGTTCAATATGTTTATAAAAAATTTGGAATTGAGCTTCCCAGAACAGCACGTTTGCAGTTTAAGGTAGGAATTCCAGTAAAAAAGGAAGATTTAAAAATAGGAGATTTAGTATTTTTTAGAACTTATGCTCCCTACGCTTCTCATGTGGGTATATATATAGGGAATGGAAAATTTATTCATTTTTCATCTTTTTACAAAGGTCTTTCAATATCTTCTTTAAACCATCCTTATTTTAAAAGAAGATATTTAGGGGCAAGGAGGGTTCTTACAAATCGACAAGTTTTACAAATTTTAGCTAAAATAGAAAAAGAAAATAATGAAAATACTGGAGGATAAATTATGCCACTTTTTAAAGACATTTTATATCCAACAGATTTTTCCGAAGCTGCAGAAAAATGTTTGTGCTATATAAAAAGATTAAAAGAAGCTGGAGCTGAAAAAGTTTATATTTTACATGTAGTTAATCCTTTGGAAGTATCTGTACCTTATTTTTCAGACTTTTCCTTTCCACCTTCTGTAGATTTAGTTCCATTATTTGCGGAATTTCCTGAACTTGAAAGAGAATTTTTAGAAGCAATTATCCAAAAATTAAAAGATGTAGAAGAGGAAATAAAAAAAAGTGGTTTAGATACTCAAATAGTTGTTATTATGGGAGATCCAGCTGAAGAGATTGTTAACTTTGCAAAGGAAAAGGAAATTTCTTTAATTGTTATGCCATATAGAGCTAAAAAAGGTATTATGGGATTTTTAAAAGAAATTGGTTCTACTACAAGAGCAGTAATAAATAAAGCACCCTGTCCAGTTTTAGTTATAAGAAAAGCGGTTGCGGAAAAAGAGTTAGAAAAAGAACAGCAAAATGGAGAAAAGTAATATAGTTTTATCCAATTTTCTAGATGGAAGAATAAAACTATATCAAGATAATACGGCATTTAAGTTTTGTACAGATAGTTTTTTGTTTTTTAACTTTATAAGTCAGTTTCTTAAAGGTTACGAAAAAGTTATAGAGATAGGCTGCGGAGTAGGTTTAATATCCATTTTATTAAAAAAAAGATTTCCAAATTTAAAGGTATGGGCCTTTGATATTCAGGAAGATTTGGTAGAGCTTGCAAAAAAAAGTGCAAAAATTAATAAAGTAGATATAAATTTCTTTGTAGAAGATGTAAAAAATATAAAAAAACACTTTAAGACTGGTTTTTTTGATGCTGTAATTTGCAATCCTCCCTTCTGGGAAGAAAATCTAGAAAATAAACCAAAACTTGAAAAAAAGAAAATAGCTTTTTGTGAAGAAAAAGCAAATTTAAAGGATTTTTTATATGCTGGAAGGTATCTTTTAAAAGATAAAGGAAATTACTTTTTAATGATTCATACTAAAAGACTTACCAAAGTTTTTAAACTAGGATTTGAGCTTAATTTAATGCCAAAAATTTTAAGACCAGTCTACCCAAAAATAACAAAAAACTCAAAAATATCTTTCTTAATATTAAAGAAAAACTCTAAAGATGCTTTTGATATTTTACCGCCTTTAATTGTTTATAATGAAAATAATTTTTACACAAAGGAAGTAGAAAATTTTTATAAAGCTTCTTGGCTAAAAGTTTAAATATTAAATTAAAAAGGGAAGAAAAAATGGAAGTAATTTTGGGAACTAAAAATAAAGGAAAGCTAAAAGAATTTTTAAAGCTTTTGGAAAATTTGAAGGAAATAAATTTAAAAATTTTCCCTTTACCAGAAAATATAAAAGATGCAAAAGAAGAGGGTAATTCTTTTTTAGAAAATGCTTATTTAAAAGCAAAGGCTTACTTTGAAATTTTAAAAAAAAGCATATTAAGCGATGACTCAGGCTTAGAAGTTTATATTCCTGAGTTTAAAATGTCATCTTATTACTTACCTGGAATTTATTCTTCACGTTTTTTTGAGTTTGTAAAGGAAAATTTAAGTCTATTTTTAGGAAAGTTTTCTTTAAATGAAAAAGAATTTATAAATTTTCTTTCTTCTATAGAAAACATGGATAAAGATAAAAGAAATATAAAAGTTCTTTTAAAACTCTTAGAAAGTAAATATAAAGAGGATCTTAAAAAGTTAAAAATTAAAGCAGCTTTTGTATCTTATTTATGTCTTTATAGAAATGAAAACTTTTTTATTTTTTCACGTGGAAAAGTAGAAGGAAGAATTTATTTTGAGGAAAGAGGGGAAAGAGGTTTTGGATACGATCCTATATTTTTCTATGAGGATTTCCAAAAAACTTTTGCTGAGATCCCTTTAGAAGAGAAAAATAAAATATCTCATAGGGGAAAGGCTTTTTTAAACCTAATTAATAATTTAAAAGAGGTAAAACATGAGTTGGAAAGATAAATTAAAAACTCCTTACCTAACGGTAGATGCTTTAATTATCCTTCAAGATGAAAAAGGAAAAGAAAAAGGTTTAGTTTTAATAGAAAGAAAATATCCACCTTTAGGTTACGCACTTCCAGGCGGCTTTGTAGAAATTGGGGAAACTGTAGAAGAAGCTGTAATAAGAGAAGCAAAAGAAGAAACTAATTTGGATGTTATTATAGATTATCTTTTAGGGGTATACTCAGATCCAAATAGAGACCCTCGTTTTCACACTGTAAGTGTCGTTTTTAAATGCTTAGCAAGAGGAGAACCTCAAGGTAAAGACGATGCCAAAAAAGCTTTAGTTTTCTCTTTAGATAATCTACCTTTAGAAAAAATAGTTTTTGATCACTCAAAAATAATTTTGGATTTTTTAAAAAAGGAACACTTTGAACTTTATCTTTATTACAAAAATATCTTAAAGAGGTAAATCTTGAGAATAGATAAATTTTTAAAATTAGCTCGAATTATAAAGCAGAGGGAAACTGTAAAAGAGTTTTGTAAAAGGGGATATATAAAAATAAATGGAAAAGTAGCTAAGCCTTCTAAGGAAATAAACATAGAGGATATTATAGAAATAGATTCTCCTTCTAAATATTTAAAAATTAAAGTTTTGGAAATTCCAAAATCTAAAAACGTTAGTAAAAAGAATGCAAAAAAACTTTACAAAGTTTTAGAAGAAAAGAAAAAAGACTTTACTTTAGAAACTTTAAAGTCATTAGAAACCGAAGATGAGTTTTTTAAGGAGTTTTAAAAAGGAGTGAAATTTGAAAAATACTCGAAATCAAAAAGAAGCAGGGAAGAAATTAAAGATAAAAAAATTAACCTTTGACGAGCTCTGGAAAACAAGTATAGAAGTATCTTTTGAAGATTTTATGAAATTTTTCTTCCCGCAAATAGCAAAACACATTGATTTTAAGGAAAAAATAATTTTTAGAGATAAAGAGCTTATCAAAATTTTTAAAGATGTCTTAAAAGAAAGGACAATTCGGGAAAAACGCTTTGTTGACCTTTTGGTTGAAGTTTCTTTAAAAGACAAACAAAGAAAAACCCTATTTATCCACATCGAAATCCAAGGCTATGAACAAGAAAGCTTTGAAAAGCGTATGTTTTTATACTATGCTCTTTTATATATAAAGCTTCAAAAAGATCTAATTAGCTTATGCCTTTTTATAGTTAAAAACTTAAACTACAAACCAAATAAATTTATATACAAGTTTGAAGATTTTAAGCTTGAGTTTATATATCCTGCCGTAAATATTTATGAGCTAAAAACACGAGCTTTAAAATATATAGAAAAAGGGATAAAGAATATATATGCAGATATAACCTTATTATTTTTTGAGGAAATGGAAATAGATAAAAGGCTTGAAAAGAAAGAAGATATAAAAAGCATAGTAAAGGATTTTATTAAAAACTACTTTGAAATTTTTAAAAAGCGTTTAATAGAAAAAGGCTACTTGGAAAAACAAATAGAAATAGCTTTTCTATTTTTGGAGATGGTAATATTTAAAAAGAAAAGAATAGGAAAATATGTAGAAAAAGAAGTTTTAAGGGCGATTCAGGAGGAGGAAAAAATGCCTACTTTATCTAGAATATTAAGAAGATTTGAAGAAAGAGGTTTAAGAAAAGGTTTAGAAGAGGGTTTGAGAAAAGGCTTAGAAGAAGGTTTGAGAAAAGGGTTAGAAGAAGGTTTTCAAAAAGGTTTAAAGCAGGCCGCTATAAATATGTATAGGGAAGGTTTATCTTTAGATTTAATTGCCAAAGTTACAAATGTGGATGTAGAAACTATCAAATCTTGGCTAAAGGAAGAAGATTTATTTTAATGCTTTTAAAATCTAAAATGCTTTAAAAATATAATAAATAAAACGTTAATTTTGAAAGAAATAACCTTTGATAAACTAGGGAGTTTGCTATGCCTCTAAAAATTTTCGTAAAAGGTAAAGTAAAAACAAACATTTCTGATATCTACCCGCGAATTTTCCACAAATTAATTTTTGATATTTTAGATAAAGATTTAGCTAAGGCTCTACATAATATTGAAGTTAAACCTTTTAGTTTATATTTTAGAGTTAATTCTAAAAGTAATGACGAGAAAAACACCTTCTTTTTTGAAATAAATATCTTAAAAGATGATATTGCAAACAAGTTTATTTCTAATTTATTTAATTTTTCTATTTTTCAAAGGGAAATATCCTATTTTCAAAATGGTGAAAAGGTAGAATTTTTTATAAATCCTCAAGATATAAAGCTAAAAAATTTTTTAAAATATGAAGAAATTTTAGCTCAAAGAAAAAATAATAAAGACTTTTTAATAGATATAAAAACGCCCTTTTCTTTTAAAAGATATGATTATGATTATTTTTTACCAGAGCCTATTATGGTTTTGGAAAATTTAAGAAAAAAGTTTAATAGATTTTCAAACTATGAACTAGAATTTTCCGAAGAAGAAAAGTTGGATATATTAAAAAATTTTATAATTTCTGGTCTTTGGGGAAAATCTAAAAAAATTGATATAGATAATAAAACAAAGTTTTTAGGATTTTTAGGAAGAGTTTTATATTATTATAAAGGTGAAAATGAAAACTTAAAAAATAAAATTCATAGCCTTTTTATATTTTCTACCTTTTCAGGTTTAGGCCGAAAAAATACTATGGGTATGGGTAAAGTAGATTATGATTACAACTCCTAAAGGTTTAAGGCTTCACATTGGAATTTTTGGAAGAACAAATGTAGGAAAATCTTCTTTAATAAATAAAATTACAGGTCAAAAAGTTTCAATTGTTTCTGATGTTGCCGGAACTACAACTGACCTTGTAGAAAAAGCTATGGAAATTTTACCTATTGGTCCCGTTTTATTTCTAGATACTGCTGGGCTTGGAGATTTTAGCACTTTAGGAAAGGAAAGGGAAAAAGTTACTTTAAAAGCTTTAGATAGATGTGATGTAGCTTTTTTAATTTTAGAACCAAACAAATTTACAGATTATGAAAAAAATTTAATTACAATTTTTGAAAAAAAGAAAATTCCTTATGCAATTATTATAAATAAAATGGACTTGGAAAAGCCAAAAAGAGAATTTTTAGAAAAACTGGAAAAATATAAAGTTCCTATTCTTCATCTTAGTGCAGAAAAAGATTCTCAAGAAAAAATATTAAATGAAATAAAACATGTTTTAATAAAAATTACTCCTGAAGAGTTTTTAAAAACTCCTCCTTTAATTGGAGATTTGATAAGACCTGGAGGAATTGTTGTTTTAGTAGTTCCAATAGATTTACAAGCTCCAAAGGGACGTTTAATTTTGCCTCAGGTTCAAACTATAAGAGACGCCTTAGATAACGATGCTATATGTGTAATTGTAAAAGAAAGGGAGCTTCCTTATCTTTTAAATAAATTAAATTATGATGTAGATCTAGTTGTTTGCGATTCCCAAGTAGTTTTAAAAGTAAACTCAGATGTCCCAAATCATATTCCTTTAACAACATTTTCAATCCTTATGTCTCGTATAAAGGGAGACATTGTAGAATTTGCAAAAGGTTTATCAAAAATAAAGCATTTAAAAGAAAAGGATAAAATACTAATTGCAGAAAGTTGTACACATCACGCAATTGAAGATGATATAGGTAGAGTAAAAATTCCAAGATGGTTAAAGCAATATACGGGACTTTATAATTTAGAATTTAA
>Ga0256836_1001265_pt1 | contig 11410 bp, 6 predicted proteins | sample 4561380metaG_FD_185974 | JGI IMG/M metagenome (GOLD analysis project Ga0256836, IMG submission 185974) | Hydrothermal vent microbial communities from Guaymas Basin, Mexico - 4561-380 | ecosystem: Environmental > Aquatic > Marine > Hydrothermal vents | place: Mexico: Guaymas Basin | collected...
GAGTTTAACTCCGAGCATCTCGCCCGCCTTGATAAAGGAGAAGTGGGCGCTTTTCGGAAGAATCAGTTCCGGCTTTTCCACCTCCGCCAGGTTCCTGAAGGCCCTAACGGCCAAGATGTTGGCCTCCGTTCCGCCCGAGACTATGTGCCCGTAGCCCCTTTCAAGGCCGAGGAGGTTTGAGAGCATCTCTATGGCTTCTTTCTCCACCTTTCTGCTTCCAACGTGTAAACCCGGGTCACCGAGGTTTCTGTCTATGAACTCCGTGATGACTCTAACCGCGAAGGGGTGTGGATACGTGCACATCGAGCCGAGAATCTTTCCCGAGTCAAAAGTCAGGTCTTCGGCAGTCTTCCGCCGTAGCTCGTCGAGCACTTCATCCTCATCCGCTCCCCTCTCAGGAAACATGCTCTCACCCCTTGGCGGTAAGCGGGCCAGCATTTAAGCCTTTGCCATTTTGAGGTATCTCTTGAAGAATATCGGCGTCGTTAGGGCGGTGAGCATTGAAACCACCACAACGCTCGCGAAGAGGGCCTGGTCTATTATGCCGTTGTTGAGTCCAAAGGTCAGTATAGCGAGCTCAAGGCTTCCCCTTCCGCCCATTCCGATTCCTATGGTGATTGACTCCCTCCATCCGAGTCCAAAGAGTCTCGCGCCGAGACCACACCCGATGAGCTTTCCGAGGACCGCCGAAACGTAGAGGAGCCCTATGAGGGCGAGGCTCATGTCCTGGAGGGGCGGGTTGAAGACAAGGCCGACGTAGATGAAGAACAGCGGTATGAAGAACTCCGTGAGGACGACCTGGAGGTCTTCAATCAGCTCGTTGAGCTTAATCCTGGTTATCACCAGCGGGTCCTTCCTCTCGCGGAGCCTGCTTATTGTGAGTCCCGCTAAGTAAGCCCCGATTATCTGGTTAAGGCCGACCCACTCCGCTATTATGGCAAGGGTGAAGGTAAGTATGAGCGTGAATGTGAAGAAGACGTTGAGGTTCTTCACGACGGCGTAGAAGCGTCTGGAACGCTTGAAAACGAGCTCCGAAATCAGGAGCGTCGCTCCGATAAAGACGAATATCTTAACCGTCAGAATTCCGAACGAGAGGGCGTCGAGACTCCCCTGGGTCATTCCTGTGATGATGCCTATCAGATAGACGGCTATGATGTCGTCAACGAAGGCCGCACCCATGAGAATCGAGGAAACTTCCCTCTTCACCCTCTCCTTGACGAGGACACCGCTCGTGACCTCTATCGCGGTGTTTCCAAGGGTCGCGCCTATGAATATGGCCGCGGCTATTCCCTTTCCAAAGGCGTAGACGGTAAGGAAGCCGAAGAGGAACGAGAAGGCAACGCCGAGGATTGCCACCACTACGGCCTTCTTTGTGTTCTGGGCTATCGCCGAGAAGTTGCTGGTGAGTCCCATGTAGAGCATCATCATGATGAGCCCGAACTCTGCTAAAACCTTGAGTTCCTCACTGGGCTCAACGATTCCGAGGATAAAGGGCCCCAGCACCATTCCCGTGAGGACGTGGGCTATTATCGGGTGCATCTCAAGCCTCTCGAAGGCCCACTCGAGGCTCTTTGCAACGACCAGGAGAAGGGCGAGGTAGCCGAGGTACACTTCATCCCCTCCTCATCAGGAGAGCTCCGATGAGCCATAGGGCCATCATAACGACCGCGAGAATCATCGCCAGCGTCGCCGCGCCCCTGCTCGTGCCGAAGACTATTGGTATGGGCCCTATCATTATTACTCCCCCACCCTCGACGTCTCCCTCACCGCCGAGGGCAGAAATCAGAGTTCCAACGAACACGAGCAGGAAGCCTACGAGTATCAGCGCTATGCCTGCTCCAATGAGAACTTCTCCCCTCATCGAACGATGGTCTGGAAGGTTCACTTTTAAACCTTCCCCCGAAACGCTGACTTCCTTCCTGTCCTGAAGGGTGGGGCTTTCAAGAGAAGGATTTAAAATGTTTCCTCGAACTCTTAACATGCTCGTCCTCGTTGACCTTGATGACACGCTCTGCAACACTTGGGAGGCCGGAAAAAAGACCATTGCGTGGGTAGTCCCGCAGTTTCTTCTCAGGAGGAAGTTCAGGGCCCTCCTGTACATCCTCCTCGGGAAATACCGTGAGCTGGAAAAAAGCGAGAGGATGCACACCCTTGATTTTGATGAACTCGTTGAGGCTCTTCTCAGGACCGTTTATCCGGACATTTCAAAGGATGAAGTTGAGGAAATCTCTGTTATGCTTGGAAAAAGGTTTTTCTCCCATCTGCGCCTCTACCCCGATGCCCTTCCCTTCCTGAGGGGCTTAAAACGCCTTGGAGCGACTACTGTTTTAATCACCGACTCCTCCACGGAATGGCAGAGGAGGAAGATAGAGTCCCTCGGTATGGGGGAGTACTTCGACGACATCATCATAAGCGGCGAAACAGGACACAGCAAGTTCGAAGACTACAACTTCAGGCTTGCACTCGGCAGGTTCCCGGATGATGAAGTCTACGTCGTTGGCGACAGGGATGAAACGGACATGGCCGGTGCAAAGGCGGTAGGTGCCGTTGGTATACTCATCAGAAGGGGTTATTTCAAGGGCCGTACCATCAAAAACGCCGATTACATCGTTGGCAACCTCATCGAGGCCTTAGAGGTGATTAAAAATGAGCATAAAAAAAGAGCTAAAACGTAAGGCCCTTCATCTCACGGGGCTCTCAATACCCGCGGTCTACCTCCTGCTGGGTAGGACTTTCACGCTCGTTTTCATAGGGGTGGCCTTTGCGCTCTTCGTCGTGCTGGAACCCTTCAGGGTTATAGAGGAGTGGCGTGACTCCATAAAACGGCGTCTTGGGGTCTATGCCTCCCCAGAGGTCATGAGTAAAGTAAAGGAGATTGAGAAGCACATCGACGACATAACGAGGGAGCACGAGCGTGAGCGCGTCGCGGCCCACATCTACTTCGCCGCCGCGTCTTTCATAGTGGTCTACTTCTTCCCGGCGGAGATTGCCATAGGGGCAATAGCCCTGGCAACCCTCGGCGACGCGCTCGCGGCGATAATTGGGAAGACCTTTGGAAGACACCGTTTTTCCAACGGCAAGAGCCTGGAGGGTAGCCTCTCCTACTTCCTGACGGGGCTGGCTATACTGACCCCCCTCGTTGGTCTCTCACTTGCCATAGTCGGCTCGCTCGCAGGGACGATAGCAGAATTCTACGACCTTCCTCCCGACGACAACTTTTCAAACCAGCTCGCGGTCTCGGTGGTTCTATATCTCGCCTCGTTTCTGCTTTAATTCAATTTGACGGAAGAAAAAGGAAAATCGGGAGAAGATGTCACCCGATGGTGACCGTGGCGAACTTTGTGAAGGTATCTGCGTCTCCCCACTCTTCTCCCGGAGCACTGTCTTTCACTGCCTCCTGGAGCGGCAGGGAGTCGACCGCCGAATCCCCTCCACCCTGACCTGTGATGAAGGCGACGATGTTTATCCTCTCCGGCTTTCCGCCGAGTGCGCTCCATGGAATCGCTATTTCAAGGGTCTGGAGTCCGTTTTCCTCTGACCCTGTGTAGGCGTAGAAGCCGACCCATTTGATGTCTTTGTACTCCCACCCGTTTCCGTTCCAGAGGACAAGCTGTGCGCTCGTTATGTTGCTCGTGCCTTTGTCTCCGAAGAACTCTCCGTTCCAGAAGAAGTAGAGCTCCGCGTCTATTCCTTTCGTGAAGCTTATCTTCCTGCCCCATCCATCGGTTCCCGTTGTGTAACCCCCGTCCCTGTAGTCGAGGGCTATTCCGTAGGCTATTCTCCACGAGGCTTTGTTGTTCGTTGTGAGCGCGATGTACAGGAACTGCTCGTCGTAGTCCACGTAGAGGGCCTTCAAATCTGCTCCGTCCTGACCGTAGTTTTCCTCATCAACGGCAACGGGGGTTACGTTCCAGTCGCTCAGGTTTCCGTCTATTTTCTTGGTGAGGTTCTTGGAAAGCTCCTGGAGGTATTTTATCCTTTCGAGGTTCTCGGTCTCCGCAGCCCCCCTGATTTTCTCCAGCTCCCTAACTATTCTTCCCATCTCCCTGTAGGCCTTGAAAACTTTCAGCGAGCCACCGAGCACGGAGTAGCCCCCAAGCTGCTCCTTGCCCTCGTTGTAGAGCTCGAGTAGTTCCCTGACCTCTTCCTCGCACGCGTCGAGTCTCTGGAGGAGCTCGTCGGGCAGCGTGAGGTTTCTAAGGTATGCATCGAGCTGCCTATACCTCATGTATTCCCTCTGGAAGCGTTTCACGCCGTAGTACTTGTTGAGCATGACGAACTGGTTGAGGAAGCCGCTGAACTGAATCTGCTTCCTGAGCTCCGCGTAGTCCACGCCCCTCGCACTCTCCACGATTCCGTTGGTCCATACCTGAACGTAGTAGTCCACGTAGCCGTCGGCAACCTCGCCCCACGTGGCCTTGTTGCTGAGGACGTCAACGGCGTCGCTGACGTCGTCGTTGCTGAAGGGCTCTCCGAAGTTCCAGACGGCCTCGCCGTAGCTCAATCCCGTGGCAACCTCGAATCTGAAGGTGTCGTTGCCCTCGAGAACTCCCAGGGGAATCCTGACCTCGACGGTGCTCTCATCCACGTCAACTCCCACTATCGCACCCTCGACTTCCACAACGTTTCCATCTGGGTCGAGGAAGTACAGCATAGAGTACACGCTGTTGCCGGCGGTGGAGACGGCTTTCCTCCCCGAGCATCCAGAGCACTTCAGGTTTATGGCCATCTGGACGTCCCACGCTATGGCGCTATCGGTGTCCATCTCTCCCGCGAACCAGTTGGCCCCCCCTTCCTTATAGTCAATGGGCACCGCGATAAAGGTGGCACCGTTGGCCCCGAGCTCCATGTTGCTCATGTTCCTGAACCTGAAGAGGAAGTACACGTACCTGTCGTCCTTTGTAACCGCGACCTCTGTGAGGTCCGCATGGCTCGACGAGTGGTCCGTCTCCTCAAGGTACTTGTCCTTCTCCGTCCTCTGGTCCTTTGCGGCATCCATCCAGATGAACGTTCCGTTGGTTACCGTGTAGGTGTTCTCTGGTAGAACCACCGACGGCCAGTCGTCGGGGTTTCCGTCAACCTCGATTCTGCCCACCCATATGACTTCCACGGTCAGGCTGAAATCGTTGTTGTCCTCGTTGACCTCTTCTATCCGATTTTCTTCATCGACCACGGCACGGAGGACGTATACACCTGTGGAGTTCGGCTTCCATGTGAACGTAAACCACTTACTCTCCCCTGCGTTCAGGTCGAGGGTTCTGTTAACGAGCACCGTGTCGTTGACGTAAACGGCCACGCTAACGTTGAAAGCAGGAACCGAGCCGAGGTTTGAGACCGTCACGTTGTAGGTGGTGGTTCTGTTTATCCCCGCAACCTCAGGACCGGTGAGTTCAACGGTGAGCTCGGGGGCGGGGATGAACAGCTCGAGCTGTGCCATCTCGCTTATGATGTCCGTATCTCCCCACTCGTTGTCGCTGTCGCGGGCAACGCCCTCCTGCGGGAGCACGTCCACCGCCGAACCGCCGCTTCCGGTCACCCAGGCAGAGACGGCGAGCGACCTTGGCATCCCTCCGAGTGCGCTCCATGGAATCGCTATTTCGAGAGTTTTCAGACTCTCGCTTGAGTTTCCAGTGTAGCTGTACTTCCCTCCGACGTCTTCGAGGTTAATCCAGTCCCATCCACCGCTGTACGGGTTCAGCTGGGCCGCGGTTATCGAGGCGCTCCCGTCGTCCCACCAGAAGTAGACCTCGTAGTCAGCCGCAAATCCGTTCGAGAACTCCATGTTTCTGCCCCACGCGTCCCCACCCGCGGTGTAACCCTTACCGCTTCCAGGGTCCACGTCCAGCCCGAATCCGTAAGCCATCCCCCAGTTGGCGGTGTTGTTCGTTTCAATCGCGAGGTAAAGGTACTCCCCATCCCAGGAGACGTAGAGCTTTGTGAGGTTTCCGCCGGGAACTCCCGTGCCATTGGTGTCAGCGGCCACAATCTCGTCTTCACCCCAGTCGTTCAGGTTTCCGTCTATTGACTTGCTCCCAACGTGGACAACGGCCAGGTTTGAGAAGGTGTCAACGTCTCCCCACTCCCCTCCAAGGTTGGAGTAGTCTATTGCCGAATCAACGGGCAGACTGTCGACGGCTGAACCGCCGCTTCCGGTCACCCATGCGATGACCGCTACCTCATCGGGTTTGCCGCCCAGTGCCTCCCAGGGAATTGCAATTTCCACGCTCTGGAGCCCCGTTGATGTGTCTCCCATATACTGGAAGCTCCCGCCGACGTCGGAGATGCTGTGGTACTCCCACCCGCTTCCGGTCCAGACGTTGAAGTTGTCCGTTCCCATGCCGCTGTTCCAGCCCCACCAGAAGTAAACTTCGTAATCGATGGCAAAGCCGTTTGAAAACTCAACGCTCCTTCCCCACGAGTCTCCACCGGAAACGTAGCCCTCCCCGCTTCCAGGGTCGACGTCTATTCCTATTCCGTACGCAACGTCCCAGCTGGCGGTGTTGTTGGTTCTTATCATGATGTAGAGGTAGTCCTCATCCCACGCAACGTAAAGGGAGTCGAGGTTTGCCCCTTCCAGCCCGCTGTTAACGCCCTTTGCTATCAAATCCGCGTTTGTCCAGTCCGCGAGGCTACCGTCGATTATCTTGCTTCCGTACCTCGCGCTGACGAGGCCGTTGGTTGAGGCCATGCTGAACACGAGAAACATCACCAAAAAAAGAGTGGTCGTTTTCTTCACTCCACTCACCTCCAGGGGAATTTAACCTCCAAGGGTGTGTCATAGTCACCGATGGTGGTTATTGGGGAAAAAGGTTTATATGCCTTTCTTTCAATATCACCGTTAGTGATAAAGCTCTGCGGGTGGTTGCCATGGTGAACTTCATCTTTGGAATCCACAACCATCAGCCCCTGGGAAATTTTGGATGGGTTTTTGAGAGTGCCTACGAAAGGTCATACCGGCCGTTCATGGAGACCCTCGAGGAATACAGCGGCATGAAGGTCGCGGCCCATTACTCTGGACCCCTCCTCGAATGGCTCCTTGAGAACAGGCCCGAGCACATAGACCTCCTGCGTTCCCTCGTTCGGAGGGGACAGCTTGAGATAGTGGTTGCGGGCTTTTATGAGCCTGTTCTCGCCGCGATTCCTGAGGATGACAGGATAGAGCAGATTGAGCTCCTCAAGGACCTCGCGAGGAAACTCGGCTACGAGGCAAAGGGTGTGTGGCTGACCGAGCGGGTCTGGCAGCCCGAGCTCGTCAAGAGCCTTCGCAGAGCGGGAATTGAGTACGTTATCGTGGACGACTATCACTTCATGAGCGCGGGTCTGAGCAAAGAACGACTTTTCTGGCCCTACTACACCGAGGACGGTGGCGAGGTCATAGCGGTTTTTCCAATAGACGAGAGGCTTCGCTATTTGATACCGTTCCGTCCCGTTGAGAAAACGCTGGAGTACCTCCACTCCCTGGACGACGGCGACGAGAGCAAGGTCGCGGTCTTCCACGACGACGGCGAGAAGTTCGGCGTCTGGCCGGGAACCTACGAGTGGGTTCACAAGAAAGGCTGGCTCAGGGAGTTCTTTGACGCCGTTTCGAGCGATGAGAGGGTAAAGGTTCTCCTTTACTCCGAGTATTTGGAGCAGTTCAAACCGAGGGGCCTCGTCTACCTGCCGATAGCTTCCTACTTCGAGATGAGCGAGTGGTCCCTACCTGCCGAGCAGGCGAAGCTCTTCGTCGAGTTCGTGGAGGAGCTCAAGCGGGAGAACAAATTCGAACGCTACCGCGTCTTCGTTCGCGGTGGAATCTGGAAGAACTTCTTCTTCAAGTACCCCGAGAGCAACTACATGCACAAGAGGATGCTGATGGTTAGTAAACTCGTGAGGGACCTCCCAGAGGCGAGGCGCTTTATTCTCAGGGCCCAGTGCAACGACGCCTACTGGCACGGCGTCTTCGGCGGAATCTACCTTCCCCATCTTCGCAGGGCGGTATGGGAGAACATCATAAGGGCCAACACCTTTGTTTCCACTGGAAGCTTCGTCAGGGACATTGACTTCGACGGCAGGGAGGAGGTCTTCCTCGAGAACGATAAATTCTACGCGGTCTTCAAACCGAGTTACGGCGGGGCCCTCTTCGAGTTCAGCTCAAAGGGGAAAGCGGTCAACTACAACGACGTGCTCGCGAGGAGATGGGAGCACTACCACGAGGTTCCAGAATCCGCAACCCCCGAGGACGAAGGTGAGGAAGGAGTGGCGAGCATCCACGAGCTTGGCAGGAAGATTCCTGAGGAGATAAAGCGCGAGCTGGCCTACGACAATCACATGAGGGCAATCCTGCAGGACCACTTCATCGGTCCGGACGTTGGTCTGAGGGACTATTACCTCGGCAACTACTCGGAGCTCGGTGAATTCCTCACAGGTGCCTACGACTTCTCGACCTTCGACGGAGGAATCACCCTTGAGAGGAATGGTCCCGTCTCTGGAAAACCCGCGCGCGTTGAGAAGTCCTTCCGCCTCACGGAGGATGGCTTCACCGTCGATTACACCGTCAGGGGCGAAGCAAAGGCTCTCTTCGGCGTCGAGCTCAACCTGGCTGTGCACAGCGTTATGGAAAGTCCAGAAGAGTTCGAGGCTGAGAGCTTTGAGGTGAACGACCCCTATGGAATGGGGAGAGTGAAAATCGAGGTAGATAAAAAAGTGAAGGTGTGGAAGTACCCGATAAAGACCCTCAGCCAGAGCGAGAGCGGCTGGGACTTCATCCAGCAGGGCGTCAGCTATACCATTCTCTTCCCGCTTGAGGAAGAGCTGAGGTTCAGGCTCCGCTTTACGGAGCTCTAATGTCTTTTGCTTTTTCTAAAAGTTCTTTAAAATCTCAATCTCCAAGTTTCCTCGGAAAAGAATCTTTTGAAAAAAGAGAAAAGGAACCTTAGAGCTTTCTCCTGTAAGCCACGATGGTGAGGGTTAGCAGGGCAAGCAGGGCAACGTTCGGGGAGAACGGCACCTGGCTGAGGTCAACGGTCGCGAGGGCGTTGCCGTTGTCCGTCATGGCGTCGAAGCCCTTACAAATGCTCTCTGCTCCAAGGCCTTCGTAAACGGTTGCGGTCAGTCCAATAGTTCCGGAGGGGTTTCCTATTATTGTTCTGGGAATTTGCATTTCTACCACGTTGTTGAGGGCCACGAAGACGGTATCCGACGGGTCGTTGAGTGCAACGTTGTTCCAGCTCGCGTCGTAGACGTCGAGGAACTCGGGGACCCCGTCGCTTACGCCGGGCTTGTTGAGTATTGCGTAGGCCCTGTAGTCTATTGAGCCGTTGTTGTTCGTGTCGAACCCAATCTCCACGATTGGTGCGGGATTCGTCCCTATTGCCAGTGTGTCGGCGAACTTCACGAGGATGTAGATGTACTTGGAATCTGCCCTGAGCTGAACCTCCGTTATGTCGTAGGTGTTACCCGTGCATGGCGAAGTGTACGAGTCATCGGCGTCCTTCCAGACGAAGGTTCCGTCAACAACGGAGGAGCTGTCCGGCGATACTGTCTCATCGTTCGCCCAGGCTCCACCCGGTCCCGTGGCCTCGTCACCGTCTATTCCCTCAACTGCGTTCTTTGTTCCGAGGTTCACATAGAAGTACCTCGTGTACGTCTGAACCTTCCAGACTTTGAATATATCGAGGGTCGTTACGTTATACTCGTGAGGTCCTTCGAGGAGGCCCGTTGCGGTGAGAGTCCACACCTTCTGGGAGGAATCACCGGTCATCGAAGTCGTTGTCCCGTCGAGGGTGATGTTGCTTTCGCTGAGCTTCTTGTACCACGTGGTCATGTTGATTGAGACGTCCTGGACATCGATTATCGAACCAAGGGGTGGTGTGGGGTAGAGCCACATTATCCTCTGGGGGGTCGCGTCGCTCGCATTCACGAGACCGTAGCCCGTGTAGTAATCCGGTCCTGTGGCGTTTATGTCCCTGGCCGTGGCCTGGATAATCCCGAGCATGTCCGTGGGTGTTATTGTTGGCTTGGCGCTCAGTACGTCCGCTACCACACCAGCAACGTGTGGGGCGGCGGCGGATGTTCCAAAGAACGCCCCGTAGCTTACCGTTCCGACTCCGTCGGGTGCGACGACGTTAGGCTTGAGCCATGTACCGCTCCCTAAGTAAGGGTTATACGCGGGACCCTCCGCGCTGAAATACTCCGGGCTCGTGATGTTGCCCCAGTAAACGGCGCCGACCGCTATTACCGAGGGGTAATCGGCGGGTGATGTGACACTCCCTTCGGGGACGATTGGATTGTACGTGGCGTCGCTGGAGTACCAGTAGCCTGCCTGTCCTTCCCACCAGATATCGAAGTGCATCTGGTCGGCGTTTGGTGCGTTGTATTTCCGAACAACCAGCCTACAGTAATGAACGTCGCCATCGTCCCAGCCCTTGCTGGACAGGTCGAAGGATACAACCTCGAGGGGCTCTTGACCAAAGGTACCGTTTTGGACGTTCTCAGAGTAAGCCACTGTCTCCCAAGCAGTGCCATTGTCACAAAGGAGATATGCGTCAAAATCGTTCGTCGGTCCGCTCGCGGGGTACGGGTAGTCGCTCCACATTATCCACGCGGTGAAGGTTTTTGAGACGCTACTGTTGAGGATGACCTGTATGGCCTCCCTGTCATACTCTATGCCCGAGGCAGAGGGAGTGCCGTAGATGTCCAGGTAACCGTCGTTATCGGCGTCCGTCCAGTCGCCTTCCCAGTGTGTCATTCTACCGTTTCCTGCCGCGTTCACCCACACGACCCCGTTCTCGATGGTGTTGTTTATCACCCTGTAAACGTCCCAGAACTCGGGGGTTCCATCTCCATTGGTGTCGAACTGGCTCGGTCCCCATCCGTAGTTGGTTATGGAGTGGGATACGACCCTAACGCCGTTGTCTATAAACCATTTGGTCACGTTGTACATCTCTTCCGTGGTCGAATAGACTCCCAGGTACATCCCGTCAATTCCGGGGGCGACGTCGTAGATTATCTCCGCACAGGCACTCCCGTGGACTCCAGTGCCGGCTCCGTTGGGAGGGTAGAGCTGGGTGTTCTGTGGCAGATCGCCGGAGTTAATCAGGTCCTGGTAGTTGGAGAAACCCCCACCCGGTATATCAAGGACACCGACGCGAATCCCTGTGCCGTTGTAGCCCTTGTTCCATGCAAAGTGCGCCGAGACGTTTACAACACCCTGGCTCGTGACGGTTCCCTCTGAGGTGGCCGCGAGGGGCACCTCTGCGTCCCTGATGTAGGCGACAAAGGACAGGTTCTCTACGGCACTCAAGGTGGTTTCGTCGGGTATTATCGCAACCACGGGATTTGCACTGGCTCTGATGATTTTCACGCCCTTTCCTGCGAGTGTTGCCTTTATCTCCGCCATGGCGGCCTTGAAGTTCTTTCCATCAAAGTA
>Ga0256836_1001266_pt1 | contig 11399 bp, 11 predicted proteins | sample 4561380metaG_FD_185974 | JGI IMG/M metagenome (GOLD analysis project Ga0256836, IMG submission 185974) | Hydrothermal vent microbial communities from Guaymas Basin, Mexico - 4561-380 | ecosystem: Environmental > Aquatic > Marine > Hydrothermal vents | place: Mexico: Guaymas Basin | collected...
TAGTTTTCAATGATCTCAAACTTTCTCATATCTTCAACCCGAAGTATGTCTGACTCCCCTTTGTGTTGGGTGCCTCTGTTTGTGGATGGGAATTATAGGAAAGTAGGGCTTAATAAAAGCTTAATGTATTAAGAATGTTAAAAGAATTTACGGAATTTATTTGTTTTTATTACCAAAGCCCTGTTTTTAGGGGTTTGGTTTTTACTCAAAAATAAAATAATATATAAAACAATATCTAGCTATTCTAAAAAAACCAGCTAAAAGTATAAAATATATAAATTTTAATCTAACCAATCCCGCTACTATTGTCAAAGGGTCACCTATAATTGGAAGCCATGAAAATAAAAGTGCAATATATCCATACTTATGTCCATAATAGATACTAATTCTACCAATTTTTGACTTTTTTAATTTTGTTTTTGTTTTATCATATAACCAATAACCTAACAGATAATTTACTATTATTGCTAAAATATTTCCAGTTGAAGCAAAGAACAAAGCAATTATAAATGGCATATCGTTAGTTAAAGCAACTAAAAAAGTTGCTTCAGAAGAGAAAGGAAGTATAGTTGCTGCTAAAAAAGCAGAAAGAAAGAGGATTAGTTCAGCGATTTGATATTCTCTATAACTGATGCTATCAGTTTATTTCTAGCTTCTATCGATGTCCAAGCTATATGTGGAGTTATATATAAGCTATCTTTGTTTTTTACACTTAGTAGTGGATGATTTTGTATCATTGGTTCTTTTGTTAATACATCAAGTCCAAAACTAAGATTTTTCTCATCTATAATCTTAGCTACGGCTTCTTCATTTATAATCCCACCACGACCAAGGTTTAAAACAACTGCACCATCTTTACACTTTTGTAACTCTTTATAGTCTAAAAGGTTATTTGTTTGCTCGTTTAATGGAGCATGTATAGATATGATATCACAAGTTGAGAGTAACTCATCTAAAGATACACTTTGATAATCATCAGTTTTATTTTTACCACTTGTTGAGTAGTAACAAACATTTGTACCAAAAGCACTAGCTACCTTTGCTACACCACGACCAATGCTACCTAAACCTATAATACCCCACTTTTTACTTTTTACTTCAAAAAATGGCTTACTTACATCTGTAAATATTTTTGACTTAGAGTATGAGCCATCTTTTACACTCTCATCATAGTATCTACTATGACCTATAAGATAAAAAAGCATCGAAAAGGTGTGTTGTATAACAGAGTCAGTTGAGTAACCTGCTACATTTTTAACATCAATACCAAACTCTTTAGCAGATACCAAATCAACATTGTTCATACCCGTTGCTGCTACACATATAAGTTTTAGTGTTGGTGTATTTTGCATATGCTCTTTTGTTATAAGCACTTTGTTTGTTACTACAACATCACAACCATTAATTCTCTCTTGTGTTTCATCTGTTGATGTTGTTTGATATACCTCAACATCTCCAAACTGTTCAAACCCACTTAAGTCAGTCTCTCCAAAAGTTAAAGCATCTAGTAAAACTATCTTCATATCTACCCTTTAAGCCCAAATATTTTTAAATTTAAAATCTATCTTACACTTATCTATATCAAATAAATAACTCTCATCTGTTAGTTTTTTATCTAATCTATACTTTTTATCTTCAAGTAGATAAATCTCTGCTGTTTTTAGTTGAGAATCTACTATAACATAGTACTTCACACCCTCTTGCTCATAAAGGTTGTATTTTTCATTTCTATCTTTTCTTTGTGTTGATGGGCTTAAAACTTCAAAAACCATTTTTGGAGTTTTTTTAAGATACTTATCTCCCAAATCTTTTCCACAAGCTACTAAAACATCAGGGGAGATTATAGTGTCATTTGCTACTTTATAGTCTATCTCCATAGCCATCAAACATTTTTCACATTTACCATTTACTTTTAATTCAATGTATATATTTCCAGAAACCTGCTGATGTCGTATCATAGGCTTAGGACTCATAGCATAAGGATAACCAGCTATAATCTCCCAATCACCCTCCCAATTTACATAATCTTCATAAGTATAATGTTCTTCGTAAGCTAAAGCACCCATCCTATCAACCTTTATCTATGCATCTTTGATTTTTGTTATCAACTCTCTTGATTTTTCTAATGCTTTTTCAACCTTATCAAACACAAGTGCCACAGCTAAACGGCGACCTTTATGTGCTTCTGGTTTACTAAATACCCTTACAAAAGAGTTTTCACTAAACAAGCTATCATCTACATCAACAACAGGAGCATAGTTGTGTGCTTCACTTTTAAATGCAGCAGATGCTCCATCTCCATAAAAAGTAAATCCTAGTGGTAGCCCTAAAACTGCTCTAAGGTGTAAAGCAAATTCACTTTGAGATTGAGTTATAAGTGTTACCATACCAGTATCGTGTGGTCTTGGACTTACTTCAGAGAAATAAACTTCATCACCTTTTACAAAAAGTTCAACTCCAAAAAGTCCCCTTCCACCTAAACCATCTGTTATAGTTTTAGCAATATCTTGTGCTTTTTGTTTTGCTACATCACTCATAAGTGCAGGTTGCCATGAAAATACATAATCCCCATCTCGTTGTTCATGCCCTATCGGCTCACAAAAAACTGTCTCTTTACCATTACGAGCCGTAAGCATAGTTATCTCATAGTCAAAATCAACAAATGCTTCTACTATAAGTTCACTTGCATCCCCACGAGCCTCTTTTGCTTCTTCCCACGATGCAGGGATATCTTCTTCACATCTTGCAACTGACTGACCATGACCAGATGAACTCATCACTGGTTTTATAACACATGGAAAACCTAACTCTTTTGCAGATTCAAGCATCCCCTCTTGTGTTGTTACAAACTTATAAGCACCAGTTTTTAAACCTAATTCTTCTGCAGCAAAAGTTCTAATATTTTTACGGTTCATAGTCTTACTTACCGCATCTGCATTTGGAATAACATTGAAACCCTCTTTCTCAGCATCAAAAAGTGCATCGATAGATATAGCTTCTATCTCTGGAAGTATATAATCTGGTTTTTCACGACGGATAATCTCTAAAACTGCATCTTTGTCTTGCATATTTACAACATAACTACGATGTGCTACATGGTGTGCTGGAGCATTTTCATATCTATCTACGGCGATAGTCTCAAGCCCTAGTCTTTGAGCTTCTATGATAACTTCTTTACCAAGTTCACCAGAACCAAGTAACATTACTTTTTTTGAGTTTGATTTAAGTGGAGCAGAAAATTGCATATATAATTCCTCTAAATTTATTAGAAGAATTATATCGTATTAGTATTTATAAAAAGTTATATAAAAAATTTAAGAATAAGAACAACAATAACCAGTAACAGAATTTACTTTTATATCAAAGTAGCTATTTGCCTCAACTTCAAAACTACATGGAGTTTGCATAGCTGTAAACTCTTTTGCATCTTTTAATTTTATCTCTATATCTCCACTTTGCATATCCATAATTTCAGATGCTTGTGTATTGAATCTATACTCTCCTATCTGCATAGAGCCAAGTGTTTTTGTAGAACCATCAGGCATAGTTATAGTATATGATGTTACTTTACCATCAAAATAACTATTCATATCTGTACTTACTTTAACATTTTCAAAAATCATTTATATTCCTTATTTTTTTTGAATAATATCAAATTTATTATTTATATTACTTTATTAAAAAGCTTAATTTATAGGAGTTTTGCAAGAAGTCTAATATATTTAACAAACACGAAAAATTCGTGTTTGTTAAGAAAAATTACTTCTTACGAGAAGCTCTTTTTCTTTCGTTTTCTGTTAAGAATTTTTTACGAATACGGATATTTTCAGGTGTAACTTCAAGAAGTTCATCATCTTCAATCCACTCTAATGCTCTCTCTAAAGACATATCTCTTGGTGGGATAAGCTTGATAGCTTCATCAGCACCAGAAGAACGAACATTTGACTGAGCTTTACCTTTACTAGGATTAACTGAAAGGTCATTATCTTTTGAATGCTCACCGATAATCATACCCTCATAAATCTTAGTCTGAGGTTTGATATAAAGTGTACCACGATTTTGAATGTTAAATAGTGAATAAGCAACTGCTTCACCATTCTCAGTTGAGATTAATGCACCATAACTTCTTGATTCCATTGAACCAGATGCTGGACGGAACTCTAAAAATGAGTGATTCATAACACCCTCACCTTTAGTATCTGTTAGGAATTGACCACGGAAACCGATTAATGCACGAGCTGGGATTTCAAATTCGATTCTTTGGAAACCTTGACCCATTGGCATCATTGATTTCATCTCAGCTTTTCTTTTACCAAGACGCTCAATTACACCACCACCTAAATCTTCAGGAACATCAATAACTAAATGCTCATAAGGCTCACATTTAACACCCTCTATCTCTTTTACGATAACTTCAGGACGAGAGATTCCAAACTCAAAACCTTCTCTTCTCATGTTTTCAGCAAGAACAGTGATTTGAAGCTCTCCACGACCAGAAACTTTAAATTTACCCTCACCAACAACTTCAAACTTCATCGCAACATTTGTTGTCATCTCAGCTTCAAGTCTATCTTTAATCTTGTTAGAAGTTACATGTGTACCCTCTTGACCAGCAAGTGGTGAATCATTTACTGAAAAAACAACTGTAAGAGTTGGTTCTTCTATATGCATAGGGTCTAAAGCTACAGGATTACTAGCATCACAAACAGTATCTCCAACATCAACAGTTTCCATACCAGCAAATGCTACGATATCTCCAGCTTCAGCTTGTTCAATCTCCATACGGTTAAGTCCATGAAAACCTATAAGTTTAGTGATACGACCTTTAACCATCTCACCGTCAGCCTTTGCAAGCATAACATTATCACCTTTTGCAACTCTACCATTGAAAATACGACTAATACCAATTTTACCAACATAGTTATCGTAATCTAGTGTAAATACTTGTGATTGAAAATCATTGTCAGGTGAACCCTCTGGTTGTGGAACATCATTGATAATAGCTTCAAAAATACATTTGAAATCGCCATCTTCATCTTCCATATCAGTTTTAGCCATACCATCACGAGCAGCTGCATAGATGATAGGGAAATCTTGTTGATCATCAGTTGCACCCATATCTGCAAATAGGTCAAACATCTCATCAACAACACGATCTGGCTCAGCAGATGGTTTGTCAATCTTGTTAATAACAACGATAGGTTTTTTACCAAGTGCTAGCATCTTTTTAACAACAAACTTAGTTTGAGGCATAACACCCTCATAAGCATCAACAAGAACTAAAACACCATCAACCATCTTAAGAACACGCTCAACTTCTCCACCAAAGTCAGCGTGACCCGGAGTATCAATAATGTTAATCTTGTGATCACCATATCTAATGGCAGTATTTTTAGATAAAATCGTAATACCACGCTCTTTTTCGATGTCATTACTATCCATCGCTCTTTCATCATGTTGTTCATGATCACCAAATGTACCAGATTGTTCTAATAGTCCATCAACTAGTGTAGTTTTACCGTGGTCAACGTGTGCAATAACGGCAATATTTCTTATTTTTTGCATATTAAGTATCTCTCCATTCCCAAATTATAGGGAAAAATTTTCGCGATTATATCTAAAACATCATAAAAATATGATTTAATTTTAGATATACTAAATTAAAAAAAGAAAAAATGTTCAATTATCCAATAAAATTAGATAAAATCTTTGATAAACTTATTCAAAATGATGCTAAACCAATCATCGTAGGTGGTTATGTTCGTGATGCAATTTTACAAATAAATTCACAAGATATAGATATTGAAGTTTATAATGTTGCATCTTTTGAATTACTTGAAGATATATTAAAAGAGTTTGGGACGATAAACAGTGTTGGGAAAAGCTTTGGTGTTTGTAAGCTTGATTTTGATGAGTTTAAACTTGATTTTACTCTACCTAGAAAAGACAGTAAAGTATCTGATGGACATACTGGTTTTGAGATAAAAGTTGATAGTTCGCTTGACTATAAAACAGCATCAAGTAGAAGAGACTTTAGCATAAATACAATAGGTTACGATATATCTTCAAAAACTTTACTTGACCCATTTAATGGCATCAAAGACCTAAAAGCCAAAGTTTTAAGAGTTGTTGATGCTACTAAATTTGGTGAAGACCCATTAAGAGTTTTAAGAGCGATGCAGTTTTGTGCGAGATTTGAGCTGGTTGCAGATAAACAACTAATATCTATTTGTCAAAATATGTGTAAAGATAAATTACTAAATGAATTGGCTTCTGAGAGAATATTTGAAGAGTTTAAAAAACTACTAAAATCTTCAAAACCATCTATAGGTTTGACATTTTTAAAACAAATTAATGCTTTAGAATTTTTTTATGAACTTAATTTAGAAAAAAAAGAGTGGGATATTACTTTAGAAGTATTAGATAGATGCGAAAAAAATATAACTACTCAACTAGCATTACTTTGCTACCAAATGACAGAAAAAAATAAAGATAGTTTTATAACAAAATTAACAAACCAAAAACAATTAGTAAGAGAGATAAAACAGTATCATCATATAGTAGATTATGTGACCAATAAAAGTAAAACTTTAAAATACTCAATCATAAAAGATGCTAATTTAAAAAATATAAATCTTTTTATAGTAGCACTCGGTTATAAAAAGAAAAATTTACAATATTTAAAACCACTTATACATGGTAAAGAACTTGTTAAAGTTGGATTTAAACCATCTAAAGAGTTTTCAAATTTACTTCAACTAACCTATGAAATTCAATTACTTCATCTTTAAGATATCAGAAGCATTGTTAATATCTGCTATTACCCCTATAGTAAGAACAGCATTTTGTATCGCTTTATTTATCTTACTTTTATAAGTTTGCTTATTATCAGTATCAAATTTCTCTATAATATTTTTATAAACACTTTCAAACTCTTGAAGTGCTTTAATCACAGGAAAAGTTATAAGATTATGTGTAGATATTTTTATAGCTAGGTCAAACCCTTTTTTTATCTTAGCATCATTATCATCTATTTTTAAATATCTTTGATTTGTTTTTTTATCTAGTTTAATCAATGAATTTAAAACTTCAGCAAGACCATCTCTTGTTATAGGCATATTAGAAATTTTATTGTTCACATAAGCTTTTTTTTCTGTTAAATCCATTTTTGCTATTTTTTGTACTAAATCAGAATGATTTTTATCATCTTCTTTACCACTACTTTTTCTACCGAGTATTTTTTTAAACATTTTATACTACCCCATTGTTTTTTAAGAAATTCAAAGTTTTGAACTATCAATCTCTATAACTGTATGAACATTACCTCTAGGATTATAATCGGCAATTATCTTCATATATTTTGGTTTTAGCTTTTTTTCTAAAACATCATATATCTCATTGGCTGAGTTTTCATGGCTTACATGCTTATCTCTAAAAGAATTTATATAAAGTTTTATAGCTTTTAACTCTACTACCCATTTATCTGGTGTATATTCTAAGTAGATAGTTGCATAATCAGGATAACCACTTCTTGGACAAAGACAAGAAAATTCAGGTAATGTCATCTTTATAAGATAATTCTTATCATGGTTATTTGGCCAAATCTCTAAATCTTTTTCAACATCAAATTCTGTTACTATTTTTTCACCGTATTTCATATTTGTTCCTTAAATAATATTTTACTCTAATGGAGCTAGGTACTTACCTTGTATGTAGTCAATACCTATATTTTTTATCAAATTTTTAGTTTTCTCATCTTCAATCATTTTAACCCAAGTTTTTACACCTTTTAAATGAGCCATGGTATTATAACCTAAAACTATAGATTTATATTTTGTAGCATCTTTTGTATAAAAAGAATCAAATCGTATAGCATCTATATCTAAATCTCTAAGATATAAAAAACTTGTATTTAATGCACCAAGTCTATCTATGGCTATTAAAATCCCCATATCTCTTAGTGAATTTAAAATATAATTGTACCTAGTTATATTTGGATAATATTCAACTTCACTTAAAATAAACATAATCTTTTGATGGTTAAAAATCTCTCTAATACGAGATAAAAAAGATGCACCTCTTAAAGATGCAGGAGAGATTGAGATAGCCAAAACTTCATCACCACAAAAATCATTTGATTTTTTTAAAATCTCTTCTAAAATCATTAAATCATACTCAACACTAAGACCAAGTTTTTTCACAATTTTCATATATGATTTTGGGTAAAGTAACTTTGCATCTTTTGTCTTTAGTTTTATAAAACACTCTCTAATAACACTTTTATCTGTAGTATCAAAAACGGGTTGTGTGTTTAATATGAAGCTTTTATCTTTTATAGCATTTACAACTAAAGATTCAAGTTCATTTGGATTTATTTGCTTTTTATTTTTCTCTTTTTGTAAATCAAAAAGATTCTCTATAAGATATTCAAGTTCATGTGAATAAGATGTATCAGTTATAGTTAAAGATACTTTAACTTCCATATCATCAACTTTAAAGTCATCCATTTTAAGATGCATAAGTTCCATAATAGTTTTATACTTAGTATCTATACCTTTAAAACCTATAAGAAAATCACCACTCTTCATATGACCTATAGGGAACTTATGAATCCCTTTAGCCTCTAAAAAGTCACTTACCCAACGGACAACTTCAAAAAGAACTTTATCACCATTTTGCATCCCGTATAAGTTGTTTATATCATAAAGATTATCTACACTTAAAAGCATTAAAGTATATTTTTTTTCTTTTTTTATCTCTTTATTTAAATATTGATACAAATACTCTCTTGAAAAAGTATTTGTAACTCTATCTGTAATATTTACACTAAAACCATGATAAATAAGATAAAAAATAAAATATATACTAACAAGTAAAAGTATGGTAGATTCTATATAAAAAGTAAGCTGTAAACTACTGTAAGTAGTTATAAAAGTATGAGAGATTAAAGCTAAAATAAGCCCAAAGATAGGAAGACCTATCCTAAGTGCTAACTTAAAACGGTACTCTCTTTCTTTAGTTTGTGGAAGTAGCATCTACTACCTAAACATCTAAATGTTTAACATCTTTTGCATGAGTTTCTATATAGTTACGGCGAGGTTCAACTTCATCACCCATAAATAGAGTAAAGGCATCTGAAGCTACCTCTGCATCTTCTATAGTCACTTGAAGAAGCACACGATTTTCAGGTGTCATAGTAGTTTCCCAAAGTTGTTCAGGGTTCATCTCACCAAGACCTTTATATCGTTGGATATATGCACCTTTGTTTGCAGAATCTATAACAGATTGTAAAGCATCTAGCATATCTATATTAAGTTCTAAATCCCACTCCTCAATCTTCTTGTAAACAAAACTAGCTTCATTAAAGTGTGGAGCTGAGAAAAGGTCATCATTTATAAGTAACTCTTCCATACCACCTTTTGTTTGAACAAAGATGTGGATAGAATCTTCACTTACAGTTTTTGTTAGTATGTTATTTTCACTTTCAACTAAAAACTTTTCAACTTCAACAAACATACTTTTATAATCAAGACCTATAATATCTGGGTTTTCTATAAAGTGTCTTATAAGATGTACTAATGCATATCTTCTCTCAAGTGCATTCAAACTACCACGATAATGGTCAACCATTTTAAAATACGACACTAAGTCATTATGACCAATAGATTCGATGCCAAGAGAATCAACACCCTCATCTATAAGAAAGTCATTTATAGCTCTATCATCTTTAAAGTAAATCTCTTTTTTACCTTTTTTATAACGGTAAAGTGGTGGTTGAGCAAGATACAGATAACCTTTTTCAACAATATCACGGAAATGTCTAAAAAAGAAAGTTAGTAAAAGAGTTTGTATGTGAGAACCATCAACATCGGCATCGGTCATAATTACGATTTTATGGTAACGAAGTTTTTCTTCTTTGTACTCTTCACCTATACCACAACCCATAGCTGTAATCATATTTGTAATCTCATCAGATTTTAAAATCTTCTCTAATCTTGCTTTTTCAACATTTAAAATCTTACCTTTAAGTGGTAATATCGCTTGAAAAACTCTATCACGACCCATTTTAGCAGAACCACCAGCAGAGTCCCCTTCCACCAAGTAAAGTTCACAGATGCTAGCATCTTTACTTTGACAATCTGCAAGTTTACCAGGAAGTGTTCCAACTGACATATTGTCTTTTCTACGAGTTAGTTCTCTTGCTTTTTTAGCAGCTTCACGACCACGAGCAGCAGCCAATGCTTTTTGAACTATCGCTTTTGCTTGTATAGGATTTTCTTCAAAATACTTACTTAAAAGTTCGTAAGTTTGTTTTTGAACAAGTGGGCGAACATAAGTGTTTCCAAGTTTACCTTTTGTTTGACCCTCAAACTGAGGTTCAGGTACTCTTGCACTTACGATAGCGATAAGTCCCTCTTTTACATCATCTCCAGATATTTTTACATCTTTTTCTTTTACAGCTCCATTTTTAGAGTTATATTGAGAGATAACACGAGTTAAACCTGCTCTAAATCCAGCCTCATGAGTACCACCATTTGGTGTACGGATGTTATTTACAAATGATGCAAGTTTTTCATCATAACCATCATTATACATAAGTGCTATATCAAACTCTATATCTTCTATCTTTGCAGAAAATGAGTAAGTTTGAGCTACTACAACTTTTTTGTTCATATCATTTACATACTGAGCTATACCACCCTCAAAGTGGTAAACCTCTTTAGTTCCCGTTCTTTCATCATTAAATTTTATAGTGATAAAAGGGTTTAAGTATGCTAACTCTTTAAATCTTTTTGCTAGATATTCATACTCAAAAGTTACAGTATCTGTAAAGATACTTGCATCTGCTGAAAACTCTATAGTAGTACCAGTTTTACGAGTAGTGCCAGTTACAGCTAAAGCTTCTTGAGGGATACCCTCTTTAAAGTCCTGCTCATGAATCTCACCATCACGATAGATTGTCATATGTAAGTCAGAAGAAAGAGCATTTACAACAGAAACACCAACACCATGTAAACCACCTGAAACTTTGTAAGTATCTTTATCAAACTTACCACCAGCATGAAGAACTGTTAAAACAACAGTTGCAGCACTCATACCCTCAGTAGGATGCATACCTGTAGGGATACCACGACCATTATCACTTACTTTACAAGTTCCATTTTTTGTAAGTGTTACTGTGATAGTATCACAATGACCTGCCATAGCTTCATCTATAGAGTTATCTATGACTTCATACACCAAATGATGTAAACCACGATGCCCAGTATCACCAATATACATACCTGGTCTTTTACGAACAGCCTCTAGCCCTTTTAAGACTTTGATATTACTAGCACCGTAGTTTTGTTCCATTTTTTTCTCCATAAAGCATAATTGAATAGATTTTAGCTAAAAGT
>Ga0256836_1001269_pt1 | contig 11395 bp, 14 predicted proteins | sample 4561380metaG_FD_185974 | JGI IMG/M metagenome (GOLD analysis project Ga0256836, IMG submission 185974) | Hydrothermal vent microbial communities from Guaymas Basin, Mexico - 4561-380 | ecosystem: Environmental > Aquatic > Marine > Hydrothermal vents | place: Mexico: Guaymas Basin | collected...
AAATTATATGCTTGGGGAGGAAACAAGATGTATGGAATTCTTGAAATTATATGCTTGGGGAGGAAACAAGATGTATGGAATTCTTGACCGATTCCTGTGGAAAGTTTTCTCAGTAGCCAAAATAATTTCCGCCGCAATTGTAACAATCTGCCTTATAGTAGCTATCTTCTCAGGATTTGGGCTCATTTTTGGTGGAGGGAAAAGTTTTGAAACTCCGGAATTCTCTTCTCTTAAAGAGGCAATAGAAACAAGAAGAACACAACAAACATACACTAACAATTACAATGATCTAGAAATAAAAAGAAGGATAGAAAAAGAATATGGGGACGATATTGAAGAAATAGTAAAAAAATATAATCTTCCCTCAAATGCTTATAACGTTTTTATTAATAAGTTGATAAATATGAAAGAGGAATATAGAGATAAGTTTGTAGAAGGTCTTGAGGATTTTCTTGACGATGCCCAAGATTACATAGAAGATAAAGGGAAAGAATCTAAAATTACAATTACTGATGCAGCTAACTATTATCTTTCCGCATTTGACAATGAGATCCAAACAGTAGAAATGTCCAAAGCCTCAGCTTCAGCAGAAAAAATTACACTTCTTGCCGTTCTTGGAGGATCATTACTAATCATGCTTGGTTTCCTTCTAATACCCTTACTAATTCAAATAGAGAAAAACACTAGAAAGCAAGAATCACCAGAATCTCAGTAGAACTATAAACCAAACTTTTTATAAAGGGGATTTTTCTTTCTTCAAAAGTTTACCCCCTTAAGTAATAAGCACTCATTTCAATCCTTGAATGTCCAATCTCATACTCTATCTTTTGGAGTGCCTCTCTTTCAGAATACCCTTGAGATTTAAGCTCTTGAAGTCTTTCTTTGACGTAGTTGACCCTAAAAGCGTGAGAGCCTGTATAAATTTCTCCGGAGCGTAATACCGCCTGTCTGAGGTCCTTGTAGTAGCCCTCCCGGACAGAAGTCCAAGAGGAAGTTTTCAGATGGTCATTGAGCCTTTCCAGAAGTTCCTTAATCCTCTCAAATTTTTCCGGACGGTCAGAGTAATCTATCTCCCTTGTCCTGCCTCCCTTACTTTTAGGAATGAGGACTTTTTTCTCTTCCGGTAGAACTTGAATTTTTTTGACATCCCCTATCCTTGCACCGGTTAGAAGCTGAAGTTCCGCTATTACCTTGTGAACGTCCTCTTTAAGGAGGGAAATCACTCTATCAGGGTGAGCAAAAGCTAAAGCTCTGCTGGGAGACCTTCCCTGAGAGTAAATTTCCTGATACTCCTCCTTAATCCGTGCAGAGATGTCCACTCTCCCAACAGTGTTAAAGAATTTCCTTAAAGCCGAAGCGTTCACCTTGAGGGTCTTCATTGAACAGTATTCAGCTTTAGAGAGGAGAAAATCCCTAACGTGGTCGTATTGGATCTTATCAAGCCGGTTTATTCCCTGTTCCTTTGCCCAGTTAACGAACTCCTTAGCTATCCCCATGTAGCGGTTAAAAGTTGAATAGGAATGAATGAGGGGACTCCTTCCCCCCATGGACTTATAAACAGAGTGCTTTGAAATTCCTATACCCTGCTTCAGGACCTTAGCAGCGTATTTAAGAGCGTAGGTAAGCCCGGAATTCCTCTTAATGCCCAGCTCCATCATTTCTCCAGATTACGTTCCTACTCCCCATACCTCTCAGATTTGAGTCTCCTCTTTTTCTCCTGCTCCAGATATTGGCGAATGGTCTTACCGGTAAGTTTCTTGAGAAGCTCTTTAAGCTCTTTGTTCTTGTCAAAGAGGTCAAGGATGATGGACTTCTGAACCCTTAGACTCCTTAGCTCATCAAGGACCGAGCGGTATCCCTTCTCCCTTCCCTCCTCATAAGCCCTATGGAGCGTCTCCTCAATGTAAAGGGATAGGTTTCTCCTCTGCTCTTTAAGGTCTTTTAGGTCATCCCATACGACAGTCTTCTCATGCTCCAGATAGTCAATATCTGTCTCCAGGTCTTTCTTCCTCTCCTCTAACCTTTGAAGTTCCCTTTTGAGCTTTTCTATCTCTCCTTTAAGGGAGCTTAATCTCTTTTCAGAACTCTGAATCTTCTCCCGGAGATTATTCAGCTCCTCCACATCGTCAAAGAGGAAGAGAATAAAAAATAAGAGAACAAGCGCAGACAACCACCAACCGAAAGAGAAAGGAATCAGGTAGTCAACAAAGTCTTTTCTGTATCCGGGAAAGAAGAAAACCCAACCGAGAGACTCTAAAATCCCTCCGCCGGCTTTATGGACCTTCCATGCATCTGCAAGGTAGAGAAGAAGCAAAAACACCAAATAACCGATACCAGACCACTTAAAGAACCTAAAAAGGAACAAAAAGTCTCCCTTAAAAACGTTCAGAACTACTCCAAAGTCCTGTTAAGGTCGGACTACCACCTCCCTGTCTGATAGGGACGTGTCAATCCCCCTCTTGGGCGTGTCAGCCCGCCGGCTCAGACAGGGAAAAGCCGGCAGCCGCTTACGGCGGCCAGTCGGCGGTCAACAGACCGCGAACGAACAACCACACACAATTATGAAGACCCAAAACCTGATAACTGTCCCCTGATTTCGGCAACGAAATCCACTGAAACCACCGTTTCAATCTAAGTTTAAATGAATAAGGACTTTAATTAGCTTAATTAGAAAGTTAGGAGGTATGTTATACTAAACTAACTAAATCAACTAATACAAAAATTCTAAAGTGGTTAAGAAAACCATAGAAGTTGTAGAAAAGGCTGGACAAAATTAAAGTTTTCACTAATAAATTTATTAGGGAGGTAGACAATGAGTGATTTACTTAGTAAGTTTATAACACAGGCCATCAACCTCTATGGACATAAAGGAAATGAAATTTGCAGACAGTCTATTTTGGAAACTAACCTAAATGGTATTGTGGAGGACATAAGCAATAAAATTTTGATAAAATCATTTTATAGAGATAAATCCTTAGATTTAAAAATTGATGATTTAGTAGTAGAGCTTAAAATTCTAAGGAAAGGAAGGAATTGGGGGTTGGAGGAAATTTTAATAGAACTTTATTTAATATCTCAAGGGAGAATAAAAATCGAAAACTTAAAAACCAAGAGCCTAAAATACCTTGCTCTCGTCTGGAATGAGCAAAGGGAACCTAAGCGTAATTGGGAGGAAGATAAAGAAGATATAGAACTTCTTATGAAAGTAACAGGAAAAGAAGTTAAAGTCGAAAAATACACATTACAAAATATAAAAGAAGAAACCAATAAAATCCAGAAAATAGCAAATTATATTAACAGCTCTCCTTATTCTTACCTAGAGATAGATAGTAATGACAACATAATCCTCAAACTAGCTACCACAAAGGAATAAAATAGTTCCCCCAGTCTTCTCTAATTATCCTCACATATCTAGGCTTGGTTGTGGAAGAGTGTACAGTCAAAAAGAAATACTACAAACTGACAGAGCCAACAGAGCGGTAGTAGGAGAACTAGCACTCAGAGAGAGGATTGTGTCAAGAATTTTGTGAAAGCCATTTAGAAGAACTTCCTGAGGAATATCTCCTGAATCTCTTCGCTGGCTTCTAAAAACCGTTTACTACCCTGTTAGACCATCTGTCATTAAGCATTGCTACCCTAAGGTAAACAAACTTTTTGACAGCATCTACCGACAGTAATGCCCGTTAAGGTCGGAGCTCCCCTACCTGGTTAAGCGGACTTTTTTGAGAGAGATTTTGATGTAGAAAATCTGAGATTTTGGTTTTTGGCGTAAGTGGTATTTTATTTCCAAAGTAAGACAAACTTCTCTATGTACTCTTTGGCCTTCTTTTTCTTAAAGCCATACATGCTTGTAAGGGCTTCTTTAACAGCTTTTTTGACTTCTTTGTTGAACCCCCTCTTTTGTTCTGGAAGGACCCACAGGTAGCGGGACTCTTTTCTCAGAGTTCTGATGATTTGGTTTATGTATTTTGTGAGCTCTCTAAGGTCCCTCTTCCTTGCACCCTTGTAGTGTCTTGTATGGCAGACTCTGTGAATTTTCTTTTCAAGTTCTTTCAGGTAGCGGCGGTTGTAGGAGAGCTTTAATCTACCGTCTGAGAGTTCCCTATATACTTGAAATTTGTTGAGCTTTAGAGTTTCTTTTCCAAGTTCTTTTACTGGATTGCTTTCAAGCCACTTAATAGCTTTTTTCCTATCGGAAATCGTAAGGTATGCTGAGAGTTTTCTGAGGGCATCTTCTTTGTTTTCAGCTTTAATTAATGCCACAGCCCCGTTTTCCAGCTCGTAAGCATTTAGATAGCGCTTATTTCTTTTGGCTCTTTCAATCTCAAAATCAAATCCGTCCTCAAAAGGGATAAAAACGGCATACTTCCAGCTTCCGTTGCGCTTTATGGCTTTTGAAAACTTGTAAAGTTGTTCTAAGTGCTCCATAGTGGCTCCGTATATGGATTGTTAAAAAATGGAAGGGCGGGCAGGCCGCCCTATTGTAAGCGATTGATTTCCATAATCATCATTAGTCATCAGTGAATTTAAATGCGTCCACCGATTTTGGGCCGGAAGTGGACGCTGAAAAAGCCGGAAAGGTGAGAACACTTACAGGCAACGGCTTACCTGCGCCCCTTCGGTATCGTCCCTTACAGGACCATCTGGGCTTTCCCCAGCCTACCTACTACGGGCGCTCCGCCATCGGGCCGCATACAGAACCTTAAAGGTTCCGCGCCGGGATAGCCCCTCATCAGGTAGAGGTTCCCCTACCGAATGAGGTAGTTCCCCCAGACCAGAGCGGGGCGGCTCCACCCCACCCGGAAACGGGCCAAAGGCTCTGGCTCGGCAGGCTCTTAACCTGCAGACTTACGGCCCGACTTCCCCGGTTGCCACGGACGGCCTTAGGCTCAGGGAGGGCCTCGGCTCCAGCCTTACGCAGCGCACGGAGCAAAGCTCCGTTCCAATCCTTCCCACCTTGGGGCGTAGGTAGGAAGTGAGCTCTCAGCAGGAACGAAAGCCGGAAATTTTCCTGCCTACCTGCCACGTAAGGCCTTCAGCACCGGTTCGCGGGCTCCTAACCCTGCTGGCCCTATGAGCCTAACCTTTAGCCCATATGTACCTACCCTAAGACCCCTCGGCACACATGGACATTTAACCCGCGCGCTTAGCACCCCGTCCTGGTCATGGACGGTAGCACCGCCGGGCAGGTCAGCCACCGAGCAAGTGGCGGCGGGACTTTCACCCGCTTCCAGTCCGTAGCTTTGCCGGGCGCACGACTTTAAAGTCGTGCTAAAATCGTGGCGATAGGCGCCTTCACCAGCCCTTATTGGGCCAGCTCAGGCCCCCCGCCCCGAACCCTGCGTGCGGCTATTAACCGCACAGGGCTCTCCGGCCTCACCGTTGCCCCGGTCCTCCTTTCAGTCCGGCCTACTGAAAGGAGGGCGCCAGCGTTCTCACCTTTCCGTCCCCCTTAAAGCGCCGGGGGCAGGCGAAAAAGCATACTTTCTCCTCCTTAACTGATTTTTACTCAATATTCTTGAATTGAAATATTATGGATTTGTTTTTGTTTTTCTCTTTCAGCGATTTAGTGCGATAGACGCACAAAAAGCTCAACTCCTGAAAGAAGACATACCTATCCCCTCAGGAGCTCAGCTTAATGTGCCCTATTCAGATTTCAAAGACCCATATCCTGATTTTAAAAATTCCCGTTTGATGAAATCAAGGTGCCCCTCTTTCCCCACCATCCCACCCACTCCCCGTGGCGGTGCCACTCCCCCCACTCCCCCGACTTTCCTTAATCAAACCGATACGTTCTTGTTGACTACGAGAGAAAATAGTCTGATGAAAAATTCCATATAATGTCTTGAAACCAAATTAATAGAGTCTTGCCATGAGTATAAACGAAGAAATCATCAAAGAAATACTCCAAAAGAGAAAGAGAGGACCTAAGGGGCAGAAAAAGAAGAGAATACTTGAGTTGAAAAGTGAAATTCTTTTACTCAAAGAACGAGGCCTAAAAGTTCCTGAGATAGTAGAGTATCTAAAGAGAGTGCATAAAGTAAAAGTTGACGCAACTTATTTAAGAAAGCTGATACCAGAGATAGCAGATAAAGCTGGAGCTATTGTGAAAATCATAGGGGAGAATTCCGAGAAAGAAGAAGTTTTAAAGTGCCTAATAGAGGCTGGGAAGAGATTTAACATTGCAGAAAAAGAAATGGCCCTGGAGCTCCTTAAAAAATTGAGCGATGAAGAGATAGCAGAAATCTGGAAAGAATTGGGCTCCGAGAGGTTAAGGTCAATAAATGCCATCTATAAAGCAAAGTTCAAACAACCTAAACAGGATAGTTGGGGAGCTAATAAAAGTTCCAATTATCAATTTTGACCGCCAACCTTGATAGGAGAATGTCGGCGCCCTGCGCCCTCGTCAAGGCCTCCGCCCCAAAGGGTCCCCTCCTTGACTGCGGGCGCTACGGGCGCCGGGGTAAAAAGTTAACAGGTTGGCGGTCAAAGGAAAAAAATGTTGTTTTTGGGGGTGTAGTGAGCAAACGTACCGAAAAAGAGATAGAGCTCTACAAGGAGCTCTTTAACAAAGCTATCTCCGTTTCTATTCTAATAGGAGCTGGAACTATTGCCTTGTGGCACAAAGAGGGTGTCAATGCTTGGACAGTAGCAGGAGTAATAGCTTTCTACTTTTCTGCTATAGCGACGGGCTTTATTTTGAAGAAGTGGACAGAGAAAATCAAATCTATGGAGGAGTAATGGACCTGTTAGATACTTTGATGGGCATTTTCCTTTTCTTAGGCGTAATGATGTTAATAGGCATACTCCTGTGGGGAGCTCTGTACGAGCCGAAAAAGACATGAAAGGGAAGATGGACTGGGACAAAATCAAACTAGACCCCTACGAGCAGGAAATAGAGGACAACATTGAGAAAGCCAAAAGAGTAGAAAACTTTGAGGAGTGGAAAGCCTTTGTAGAAAGGGCAGCCGCCGAAACAGTCAAGTGGCTGGAGAGCAGGAAAGTCCGCTTTGTAGTGGAAGCTCCATCTCCAGAGGTTAAGGAAGAGGTCATAAAACTCCTGAAGGAACGGTTTGGCGAAGCCCTGAAAGTAGAGGAATGAGGAAAGGGCTACGCAAATGAAATATTCCCCAGAGGTAGACATCTTGGTTATTAAAGATTTATGCATGAAGTAAAAGTTCCGGCTTTGAATACTGCAGACTTATTATGCAAGGAGGGAAAGAATGAGGAAGCTTTTGGCTTTAGCTGGGATGCTCTTTGTAGCATCTTCCTGTTCAAGTACTCAAGCCCTGCAGAATTTTTCAGAAAAGATTAGAAACTTTGGAGAGCCAAGACCGGCAACTATGGGACAGGAAAACCTTAAAGTTGCTGAAAAGTACAGCGAGTTGAGGAAATACGTTGCAAGATATACTGATAAGCTAATCTCTGTTAGCTCAGATAAAACTCTCATTCTGGGTAGAAACTTGGATTCCGGAGTAGATGCGATTTGGAACGTGATACCTCACTTATATACGTTCTGTAAGGCTCACGGAGGAAACCTTGTAGCAGGAGAAGGGCTTGATTCCGTTTCCTATGAAGCTGTAAATGGAAAACCTGAAGCTATGAAATACTTTGGTCCTAATACTTCTTTTCGTTGTGAAGGTGGTAGCTATCCCTTTGAAGTTAAGCACCTTCTTGGTAGGGCTGGGAACAGCAGCAGCGTTATGGGATGGATAGCTGAGACAATTCTCTACATAAAGCACAAACCTGAACCAGCTATTAACACAAGATTTGCTTTTTCCAAAGAAGAGATGAATAAGCTTTCTCAGATGTCCTATCCAGAGTTTTTAGCTTTTGTGAGGAGCAAACCGGGAATGGTAAGAAGGCCTACTAAACTTGGGGGAAACAAAATAAAGGCTGAATTCATAGTTAGAAATCCTGTTCCATCTTACGTGATTAGGTCTATGAGCGATAGAATGGGTTTTGTCTGGTATGCAGCCGAATACTGTAAGGCTCAAGGAGGAAATCTTTACAAAGACGGGAAACCTTTTGAGAGCTGGTTTACAGACTTTGCCGTTGGGAAACCGAGACTTTGGGGATGGCCTTACACAAGTAATCACAAAAGGTTCTATCCTTTAGCAGGAATGTATGCTTGTATAGGTGGGAACCAATCTTTTGAGCTCGGAGTTAAACCTTACGGCTACTATAATAACTACTTTGGTTATGAGTACATAGTTAAACCTGGAACAGAGTTCTACTTGAAGAAATATCCACAGGTTAGCAAGGTTGAAAATACGGACCAGCATGTAGAGAGGAAGTTTCAGCAAAAACAACAGGTTTCTCAGCCAAATTCCGGACAGACTCAGATACCAGTACAGGTAAGCGGAATAGTAACTCAGATAATTGCAGCTAAAGCAGCCTATATGAAATCTGATTTTGAAAAACAGCAGGGAGAGGTAAAGGCAAAAGCTTTCTACAACGGAGTTGATAACAACGGGTGCGATCTAGTGAGCGTCTTTCTTGATAATGCAGGAGAGAAAACAGTTTACAACTATCGTGTATGTGGGGGAAAGCTCTCAAGGCCGGTCGTTTCAGACTTAACAGGGATTCCGAAGCAGGTAAAGAAAGCCGAACTTGAAGTAGCTAAGAAAGCTAGAGACTATGGAACGTACTCAGCTGAGGTTAACGGATACAGACTAATCGGTAAAGCTTTAAGAGATGAAAGCAGATGTCTTGTAGAAGTTAGGGTCCTTGAGGATGGATTTAAGCTGGTAGGTGTTAACAAAATAGATGCTTGTAGAAATTAGGAGGAAAATTGACTGAGCTTTCACTTACAGAGGAGGAACTGCAAAAGTTAACTCTTTTACAAGCAGAGAGGGTTGCAGGCAAAGAGGGTTCTTTCCTCTTTGCCTTCTTCAGAGACGATACTGGAGAGCTCCAGCAGGTAGCCTCAGCTCTTGCAGATAGGGAGGCATTCCCCTGGAAGTTTCACGTTTCTTTTGAGGAAGGCTCAGGCTACCTTGAATTCTTTGTAGTTATAACCTTTGCAAAACCTCTGCTTTCTTCTTTAGGCTTACAGGTAAAGTTCCGTGTTAACTACTGGACTTTCGCCCAGAAGGGAATATCGTGTTTCTTCTTCTCAAGGACTGAAGATGAGGAAATGGTTGCTCCTGAAGGAGTTTTTGTAAAAGTACCTGCTGAGGTAGAGGAATACTGCAACAAGAAGATAAATGAGTTTGGACTTACTCTCTTCTTTGACAAAGTTCTGAAGGTCGGAAACCCCTACAGCCCTCAGTACGTTGAGGGAGTCTGGAGTAGCTTCGTGAAAAACAGGTATCAGGCGGCACCTCCCGAATAAGAGAGACAATCCAGGGAGCTCCCTAAGAGCTCCCCTCATCAGGAGAGCAGTAATGGAATACTACGACAAACTCTCAGCAGAGCAGGAAAACAGCTTCTTTGAGGGATTAGCCCGAAAGAGAATTCCCTTTACCCTTTACCTGAAGGGAGGCAGAGTAGAAAAAAACGTAAGGCTCAAGGGAAAAGACGGTCGCTACCTGCATCTATCTTCCGGTAGGAAAGTTGATTTAGGCAAAGACGTAGCGGCTATATCCATCAGAGGCAGCTGGGCAAAGAGTGCAAAAGCACTCCTTGGCAAGCTCTCAGAACCCCAAAACAAAAGAGTTGACCTGTATCCCTTTGGCAAGAAAAAAGAGGCTTACAAGTTCCTCAACTCCTCTCCCTACACATTCTTTGTAGAAAACAGGGGAACTCTATTGGTTATCCCCAAGATTTCCCTTGTTGCCTTCACCTTCTCAGGCTATCCAGACTCCCTGATAGAAGAGGGAGCTCCTACCCAGCAGGTAGTAGGGGGAAGCTGGAGAGAAGACTGGAAAGAGCTTTCTAAGCTCCTAAGGAAAGAGCTCAAAAAAGGCCGTAATCAGGTAGTCCTCTACCTCAAAGACGGCAGGGAAGTTAGAGGAACTCTGTGTCCCAAGAGCTTCTTTAGAGGAGATTTCTTCCTCAAGCTCTATACGAAGACTGAAGATGGAAAGCCTAAGTATATACAGGTCTTCAAACACGCAGTTGAGGACTACGACTTGACTGAGGAAGAGTTTGAGAACTAATCTGAATAGTAGAGGAGGTGAGCTATGGAGTGGGACTTCTGGACTTGGTTTGGCTACTTTTACCTTGTTGGTTTGCCTCTTATAGGTCTGGGATTAGGAGTAGTTTTAATGCTAATTGTTCTCTACAAGAGGTTTGTCCTAAAAGAGCCTGTTGAAGACCTCGGAGGAGTGGAATACGAAGAAAGGGATGAGTGTATAGTGCCGTCTGATATGGATATACTGAACTGCCCTCTTTGGCATCACGCCGCTTACGACGATGATAGACGTTAAAGCCTCAGACTCTCTAATGTCTGAGGCTTTTTCAACTACTTGACTTTTTCAGCGTTCTTCAAGACCTCCTGTAAGCTCTGGGGGTCTGCATAGACCTTGTTTTTGCTCACAAAGAGCTGGAGTTCTTTCCTGGGAGTATAGATGGTTAAAAAGTTCCGCGTAGATAATAAAACGCTACTTTTGGCGGCCGTTAAAAGAGCTTACCCTCAGTTAAAACACGATTGGTATGTTAGACACTATAAAATGCCCTCTTACCTTGTTAGACGTGTTTATTTGAAGTTCCGGGAGCTCTCTAAAAAGGTGGAGCTAGTCAGCATTGATGAACTTGCTATTGAGCTGGAGCTTCCTGTTAAAGCAGTCATTTCGGCCGTACAGGAACTCTACGAAACAGAACTCTCTCCAGTTATCGTGATTTCAACTTCCCTCACCGAATACATAGCTGGGGCAGAACTCCTTGAGGACCTAAGTAGGCTTAAGAAGCTGGTAGAAAAAGTAACCCAAAGTTCTTATTACCGTGTTCTGCAAAGTCCTTTGAAATTGATGAAGTATTACGGAGTAGATGTTGACGGAGTTCCAACTTATAACGAACTTGAGGACCTGATAGAAGACATTGACGTAGAAGGCATTGACTTGTGAGGCAGAGGTTGATTAGAGAAGTTATAGACAGAGTTCTGATGGACTTAACTGGTAAATACCACAGCTTAAAGGACTTTGCCCAAAGGCTTGAGGATAGGCTAAAGTTTGAAGGCTTTAAAGAGCTCTCGGTAGGCATAGACGACAAGAAAGCCGTCGTTGCGGTCCTATACGAAGACCGCCCGTTAGTCTCAATCTTCCTTTCCGTAGTTCCTGAAGACAAAGAGGGAAAGTATCAATATTGCCACGAGGAATTTTGGATAGAACCTAATCCTGTTATCTGGGATAGAGAAGTTTTAAGGGAACTCCAGACAAAAATGAACAGGTAATAATGAACCGCCGACAGAGGGAGCCCCACGCTATAAGGACCACTCCCCTGGGAAAATACT
>Ga0256836_1001271_pt1 | contig 11384 bp, 10 predicted proteins | sample 4561380metaG_FD_185974 | JGI IMG/M metagenome (GOLD analysis project Ga0256836, IMG submission 185974) | Hydrothermal vent microbial communities from Guaymas Basin, Mexico - 4561-380 | ecosystem: Environmental > Aquatic > Marine > Hydrothermal vents | place: Mexico: Guaymas Basin | collected...
GCCCTTGATGATGCTATTGATAGTGTTAACAACCAAAGAGCAACAATAGGGGCTTATGTTAATAGATTGGAACATACAATAGCTAATTTAAAAAATGCTCAACTTAACACCCAGGCTGCTGAATCACTCATTAGAGATGTAGATGTAGGTGAGGAAATGGCTAACTTCACTAGACTTCAAATACTTGCTCAAACAGGTACAGCAATGCTTGCTCAGGCAAATATGGTTCCTCAAACTGTTTTAAATCTATTTAATGGATAATAAAAAATCTCCCTCTTTTTATTCTTGAGGGAGGAGTTTTTTTTCCAAATATATTGATAGTATACTTAAAGATATAATAATCCCTGAAAAATCAGCAAAAAAATCATATATAGAAGATTGTCTTCCCGGGATAAAACTTTGTATAGTTTCCTCAAAAGCGCCATAACCAATACCTATAATAAAAGATAACACAAATGCTCTTAGTATATTATATTTATTTATATACAAATATTTTAAAAAAAACAAAGATGATAATATTCCATAAAAGCTAGCATGAAAAATTTTATCCATACCTTTTATAAAAATAAATTTAGGTAAATCTCTACCTGGAATAGTACCTAAATAAAACATTAAAATCATCCAAAAATAAGGCAAAAACAATAAAAAGTAATAAAAAATTCTGTGTTTACTTCTTAAATAATGCACTTACACTTTCTCCATAATGAATTCTTTTAATAGCTTCTGCAAAAAGAGGAGCAACATCTAAAACAGTTATTTTATCTATCTGCTTTTCCTTGGGTAGTGGAATTGTATTTGTTACAACAACCTCATCAATTGTAGAATTTTTAAGTCTTTCAATTGCTGGACCCACTAATACTCCATGAACAGCAAAAGCCCTTATTGTCTTTGCTCCCATTCTTCTTAAAGCCTTCTCTGCTTCTATCATTGAACCTGCTGTTGATATCTCATCATCAAATATTATAGCATCTTTTCCCTCAACCTCTCCTATAACATGATAAACATGCGCCTGATCATCATCTGCTAATCTTCTTTTATCCATTACTGCTAGTGGTAAATTAAGTCTTGTTGCATAAGCTCCTGCTCTTTTAGCACTTCCAGCATCTGGAGCAACAACAACAGCATTTGATAAATCATAATTTTCTTTAAAATAATCTGTTGCTACCTTTATTGCTAAAAGTTGATCCGCTGGTATTCTAAAAAATCCCTGTATTTGAGGAGAATGTAGATTCATTGTTAAAACTCTATCAGCTCCTGCTGTTTCAACAAGATCTGCAACAAGCCTTGCTGTTATTGATATTCTTGGTTCATCCTTTTTATCACTCCTAACATAGGGATAATATGGCATAACTGATGTAATTCTTCCTGCTGAAGCATGCTTTAAAGCATCAATCATAATAAGAAGTTCCATAAAATGATCATTAACAGGTGGCACTGATGTTTGAATAACAAAAACATCTGCACCTCTTACACATACCTCAGGCCTTACCTTAATATTATCATTAGCAAATCTAATAATACTCATAGGTGATAGCTCTATTCCCAATTCTTCAGCAACTCTTTTTGCAAACTCTGGGTGTGATGATCCTGAAAATAACTCTATTCTAGTATGAGACATCATAACTTTATTCTCCTTTTTTTAATATGTTTCTAATTTTTTCTGATAAGCTTTTTGCTCTATTTTTTATCTCTAATAGCAAATCTCCACCTTCCGCTTGAGGATAAAGAATCCCACGGGAGGAGTTTATTATAGAAAGACCTTTATTTTCTAAATTTGTTGATAAAACACTTTTTTCTAAATCTCCACCCTGTGCTCCAACACCTGGCACTAAAAAAATAATATCTTTTCCCTCTTCTCTCAAACTAAGAAGCTGATCTGGTTTTGTTGCTCCAATTACTGCGCCTGTATTTTTATAAATACTATTATATTCTTTTACTCTTTCAAACACCTCTTCGTATAAAAACCTATTATTATCCAATCTCTTTTTTTCAAAATCATCACTTCCTTTATTACTTGTTAAGACCAAAACAAAAACAAATCTATCTCTATACTCTAAAAATGGTTCTATAGAATCGCTTCCCATATAAGGAGCTATTGTTATAGCATCTGCGTTAAAGTATTCAAATAAAGAATAAGCATATTTTTTAGAAGTATTCCCTATATCCCCTCTTTTTCCATCAACAATCACAGGAATATCATCTGGAATATATTCAATAACCTCTTTTAAAACTTTCAAGCCTTCCCAACCAAAATATTCAAAAAAAGCCATATTAGGTTTATAACTAATAACATAATCCTTTGTTGCATCAATAACATCAAATAAAAATTTTCTAATTCCTTCTATATCTTTGGAATAACACCTAGAATCTATTTTTGTAATATCAGGATCAAGCCCTACACAAAGAAGCGTTTTTTTTGCCTCAAATTGTGAAAATAATTTCTCTAAAAATCTATTGTTCAATTTTCTCTCCTTTTTAAATAAATTTTTTTAAATCTATTAAATTATCAATAATCTCAACCTTTTCAAGAAGAGATGATGAATCATTTTGAAGCTTTTCAACCTCCTCAATACCATGACCTTTTTTTAGTAAAAAACCTTTTTTTAATTTGGCAGTTTCCACAAGTTTTACATCACTAACCTTATCACCAACAACAAAACTCTCACTTAAATCTATATTAAAATCCTTTTTAGCCTTTAAAACCATTCCTGGCTTTGGCTTTCTACATTCGCACTCTCCTGTAATATCAGGATGATGCGGGCAGAAATATATTCCATCAATTAAATAATTATCTCCCAAAAGTTCTATCATTCTTTTATTTACATTATGAAAATCCTCTTCTGTTAAATAACCTCTTGCTATTCCAGATTGATTTGAAATAACTATTATTAGAAAACCTTTCTGTTTTAAATATGTTAAAATCTTATAGGTATCTGAATAGAGTTCTACCTCTTCAGGATCTTTAATATAATGCTTTTCAACAATTAAAGTACCATCTCTATCAAAGAATACTGCTTTTTGCATATATTTAAAAATAAATTATTTTTTCTCATATGAAAAAAATAAAAAGCCTGTTGAAATTAATAAGAATAGAAAATACAATTCTTGCTGCTATTGGTGTTTTTTTAGGGAGTTTTTTCTCTGATATAGATATTTTTAAAAACTTCTATATAGTTTTTTCTTCATCTCTTAGTGCTTTTTTTATAACAGGCTTTGGAAATATTAATAATGATATTGTTGATTTTCAAACAGATTTAAAGAATAAAAAAAACCGGCCTTTAATAACTGGAGATTTCTCTTTAAAAGAAGCAATATTATTGCAGTACATTTTTTTAATATTAGGCTTTTTGGTTGTATGGAAGTGGAAGTATCTTCTTTTTATCTCATCTTCTGTTAGTATTATTCTTTTAGGATATAATAAAATATTTAAAAAACTCCCTATTATTGGCAATATTATTGTAGCCTCCCTTGTTAGTTTAACTTATATCTACGGTTCATTAACATCTATATATGTTAATAATATGTTAAAAATTGATTTTATACCTATAGTTTTTATATTTTTAATAAACTTTATAAGGGAGGTTGTTAAGGATATAGAGGATTATTATGGGGATAAAGAGTTAGGGTATAAAACTCTTCCTATAGTTATAGGACCAAACAAAACAAAGATTTTTCTTTATGTGCTTTATCTTATATTTATTCCTCTTTTATTTTACCCTGTTTTTAAAGGTGTTTATGGTAGAGTTTATTTATTTTTAATGCTTATGCTTGTATTTTTGCCTTTTCTTCATTCTTTAATCTTACTCATAAATGCTAGAATAAAAGAGGATTTTCACAAAATCAGTACTCTTTTAAAGTTTATTATGATAGGTGGTATTTTCACTCTTGTTTTTGATAAAATAATTAAATTATAAAAAAGGATAGGATCATGAGGGTTCTTATTCAAAGGTGTTTAGAGGCTAATTGTAAGGTTGAAGGAAAGATTGTTGGAGAGATAAAAAAAGGTTTTGTAGTTTTTGTTGGTTTTCATAAAGATGATAGCATAAATGATTTAGAGTATTTATTTAAAAAGGTTTCTAATATAAGAATATTTGAAAACGAAGAGGGGAAAATTCATTATAGTATTCAAGACATAAAAGGTGAGATTCTTTTAATTCCACAATTTACCCTATATGCTAATACCAAAAAAGGAAATAGACCAGATTTTTTAGAATCAATGCCTCCTCAACAAGCAAAAGAGTTCTTTTATAGTTTTGTTGATATGTTTAAACAAAGAACCTCATTAAAAATAGAAACTGGTGTTTTTGGTGCTGATATGAAGATTTATGTTTTAAATGATGGCCCTTTTTCAATATTTATAGATAGTTCTCAAAGAGTAGGGAAATAAAAAATGGAGATAGATAAAAATACCTACAACCTTTTTGGTTATATCATACCTGCTTATAATGAATACCCATATATAGAGAATGTTTTAAACAAACTATTAACATTAGGGATTGAAAGGGATAATATATTAGTTATTGATGATTCTTCAAATGATGAAACACCTAGATCTATAAAAAAATTTAGGGTAAATTGTATTTCACATGGTATAAATAAAGGCAAAGGTGCTGGTATTATTGAGGGTATAAAATTTTTTTTTCAAAGATCTAAATTAAAAGAGAAATTAAAAGGTGTTTTTATAATAGATGGGGATGGTCAACATCCACCTGTTCATATTAAAGATTTTATAAAACTTTATTTAGAAAAACGGAGTGATTTAATTATAGGAAAAAGGGAGTTTTCTCCAAAAAAAATGCCTATTGATAGAATTATATCCAATACATTAACAAGTTTTTTTATATCTTTAGTTTGTAGAAAAAGGATCTATGATTCACAATCTGGATATAGATTTTTAAGTAAAAAATTTGCTTTATTTTTTAAGCCAAAAGACACAAGGTTTTTAACAGAATCGGAGATGATAATACAAGCAGCAAAAGAAGGGTTTAAGATTGATTTTGTTGATATAGAAACAGTTTATAACAAAAGTGTTTCTAAGATAAATAGATTTAGCGATACTCTTAGATTTATAAAATGGTATTTTAAAGATGCTTTTTTTTATAAAAAAAGGAAAAAGTAGGAATGGAGTTTAAAGAAGAAAAGGAGTTTTTAATAAGGGAACTTAAAAACTCTGGAACATTTGATTTAAAGGTTTTAGAGGCTATTTATAATATCCCAAGGGAGGTATTTGTTCCTGAGTTTTTAAAGGATAGAGCATATGAAAATGTTCCTCTACCAATAGGAGAAGGGCAAACTATTTCTCAACCTTTTATGGTAGCTTATATGACACAGCATTTAGAGATTTTTGAGGGTTGTAAGGTTTTAGAGATTGGAACAGGAAGTGGTTATCAAGCAGGTATTTTAAGTTATTTAGGATGCGAGGTTTATACTATAGAAAGAATTGATTATTTATCAAAAAAAGCAAAAGAGAATTTAAAAAAGGCTTCTGAGGTGATTGGTAAGGATTTACTTAAAAATATAAAATTCTTTATTGGCGATGGTTCATTAGGATTTAAAAATTATGCTCCTTATGATAGAATAATTATAACTGCTGCCGCAATCTATAATAAAACACAAACATTTATAGAACAACTCTCTGATAACAATGGAATTTTAATAGTTCCTGAAGGAAAAAATCTAGAGATTCAGATTTTAAGAAAATATATAAAAAACAATGGAAAGATTGAGGTTATTGATTTGGATTATTGTAGGTTTGTTCCTTTAATTGGAGAAAATGGATGGCAAGAGGATTAAAAAAATAGATAAAGGGGAGAGATTAGAATGAAAAAGGATTTAAGAGAACTTTTAAAAGAAAAGATATTAATATTAGACGGAGCAACTGGAACAGAACTTCAAAAAAAAGGTCTTCCAAAGGGAGTTTGTCCTGAATGGTGGATATATGAAAACCCAACTCCTTTAATAGAACTTCAAAGGGATTATGTAAAAAATGGATCTATGGCTGTTTTAGCCCCTACATTTGGAGCAAATAGAATAAAACTATCAAACTATGGCCTTGAGAATAAAACTAGGTTTTTAAACAAAGAACTTGTAAAAATATCAAGAAAGGCTGTAGGTAAGGATATATATGTTTTGGGAGATATATCCTCAACAGGAAAATTTGTTGAACCTTTTGGAGAACTTCCTTTTGAGGAGGCTGTTAATGTTTATAAAGAGCAGGTAGAAGCTTTGGTTGAGGCTGGTGTTGATGGATTTTTTATAGAAACAATGATAGATATTCAAGAGGCAAGGGCTGCTCTTATTGCTGTAAAGGAAACAATTGATCTTCCTGTTTTTGTTTCTATGACATATGAAATGGATGGCCATACACTAACAGGTTCTGATCCTATAACAGCCTCAATAACTCTTGCCAGTTTAGGAGCTGATGCTGTTGGAGCAAATTGTTCTACAGGTCCTGATAGAATGGTTGAGGTTATAAAAAAGATCAAAGAGGTTGTTAGTATTCCTGTTTTAGCAAAGCCAAATGCTGGACTACCTAAATTAAAGGACGGAAAAACAGTTTTTGATATGGGTCCAGAGGAGTTTGCCTCATTTTTACCTAAATTTTATGAGTATGGTATAAATATAATAGGTGGTTGTTGTGGAACAACCCCTGATCATATAAAATTAGTTAGTGAGTTTTTTAAGGATAAAAAGCCTATTCCTCCAAAACACAAAAAACTTCCTCCTATAGCAACCTCTACAAGAAAGAGTGTTTTATTTGATATAGATGGCGAGTTTATTATAATAGGGGAGAGGATAAACCCTACAGGAAAAAAGAAGCTAAAAGAAGATATAAAGAATAAAAACTATGTTTCTATTAAAAAACTTGCTTTAGAGCAAAAAAATGCTGGTGCACATCTTCTAGATATAAACGTAGGAGTTCCTTCAGTTGATGAGGTTGAGGTAGCAAAAGAGGTTATACCTCAGATATTAAAAATTGTAGATACACCTCTTGTTATTGATTCTTCAAATGTTGAGGTATTTGAGAGGATTTTAAGAATATATCCGGGAAGAGCAGTTATCAACTCTATTTCTTTTGAAAAACATAAATATGAAAAACTTCTTCCATTGGTAAAAAAATATGGTTCTTTATTTATATTTTTACCTCTTTCAGAAAAAGGAATACCAAAAAGTATTAAAGAGAAAATAGAAATAACAAAAAAGGCTTTAGATGTTTTTGAAAAAGAATATAATATTCCAAAAGAATATATGATAATAGATGGGCTTGTTATGACTGTATCAACTGGTAGTGAAAATGCAAAACTATTTCTTGATTACATAGAGTGGGTATATAAAAATATAAAACTTCCAACAACAGCTGGGCTTTCAAATATTAGTTTTGGTCTTCCAAATAGAAAGATTATAAACACAACATTTCTTTCTATGGCAACCTCAAAAGGCTTAACCTCTGCTATTATTAATCCAAACTCTAAGGAAATGATGGATACCATATGCACTATAAACCTTCTTAAAGGAGCAGATAAAAACGCACTGAAATATATAGAAAGATTCTCTCAAGAAATATCTGAAGATGACCTTAAAAAACAGAAAAAAACAGAAAACATAGAAAACCTTCCATTAGATAAAAGACTATATAAAATGGTTGTTGATGGAACAGACGATTTCTTGGAGGAGGTTGTTAATAATCTGTTAAAAGAGAAATCTCCTCAGGATATAATGGATCATATTTTAATTCCAGCAATAAGGGAAGTTGGAGACTTATATGATAAAAAGATATATTTTCTTCCACAACTTATGATGAGTGCAAATGTTATGCAAAAGGCTGTCAAAATACTGGAACCTCTTTTAAGAAAGGAGTCCAACGAAGAAAAGGGTGTTGTTGTTTTTGCAACAGTAAAAGGTGATATTCATGATATAGGAAAAAATATTGTTATTTTAATGTTAAGAAATAATGGTTTTAAGGTTATTGATTTAGGAAAGGATGTTGATCTTGATACAATAATAGAGGCAGCAATAAAAAACAATGCTGATATTATAGGTCTTTCTGCTTTAATGACAACAACAATGACAGAGATGCCAAATGTGATAAAAAAGGTTAGAGAGTTGGGTCTTAAAGCAAAGGTTATGGTTGGTGGAGCAGTTGTTGATGAGGAGTATGCTAAATTAATTGGTGCTGATGGATATTCAAAGGATGCTGCAGAGGCTGTTAAGGTTGCAACAAAACTTTTAGAAGAAAAATAAAATTATAAAAAGATTAAAATAAAAAAGCCCTGAAAGAGCATAATTTAAAACTCTTTCAGGGCTTAATTTTTTATTATAGTTCTTTAATTTTCCCTTAATTTATTATTTATAAAAGATCTTACTTCCCCAGAATTCTGCATCATCACCTAATTCTTCTTCAATTCTTAAAAGTTGGTTGTACTTTGCCATTCTATCTGTTCTAGAAGCAGATCCTGTTTTGATTTGTCCAGCATTAACTGCTACTGCAATATCAGCAATTGTAGCATCTTCTGTTTCTCCAGATCTATGAGATATTACTGTTGTGTAAGCAGCTCTATGAGCCATTTGAATAGCATCTAATGTTTCTGATAATGTTCCAATTTGATTTACTTTAATTAAGATAGAATTTGCAACTCCCATCTCAATTCCTTTAGCAAGTCTCTTAACATTTGTTACAAACAAATCATCACCTACTAATTGAATCTTATCACCCAATACTTTTGTTAATTTTTCGAATCCTTCCCAATCTTCTTCTGCAAGACCATCTTCTATAGATACAATTGGATACTTATCAATTAATTTTTTATAGTAATTAACCATTTTGTCAGCATCATATTTATACTTTCCAAACTCATATATGTATTTATCACCATCTTTTTTAGCAAATTCACTAGAAGCAACATCAAGAGCTATAGAAACTTGTTCAGCAGGCTTATAACCAGCCTTTTCAATAGCCTTTAATATAGCATCTAAAGCCTCTTCATTCTTCTTAAAGTTAGGAGCAAAACCACCTTCATCACCAACATTTGTAGAGTGTCCTTGTTCTTTTAATACAGATTTTAAAGCATGAAATACTTCCACACCCATTCTAATTGCTTCTTTAAAAGAATCTGTACCATGAGGAACAATCATAAATTCTTGAAAATCTAAACCATTATCTGCGTGCTTTCCACCATTTATAACATTCATTAAAGGCACTGGTAATACTCTTGCTCTAACACCTCCAATATATTGATATAATGGAATATCAGCATAAGAAGCTGCAGCCTTTGCAACAGCTAAAGATACTCCTAAAATTGCATTTGCACCTAATTTTGATTTGTTTTCTGTTCCATCAAGTTCTATCATTATTCTATCTATTAAGTTTTGATTTGTAACATCAAGCCCTATTAATTCTTTTTTAATTACAGTATTTACATTTTCAACAGCCTTTAAAACACCTTTTCCATTGTATCTAGATTTATCACCATCTCTTAATTCAACAGCTTCAAATGTTCCTGTAGAAGCACCACTTGGAACTGCTGCTCTTCCAACAAAACCATTTTCTGTTATAACTTCAACTTCTACTGTTGGATTTCCTCTTGAGTCTAAGATTTCTCTAGCCTTAATATCTTTAATTAATTCTCCCATTTCTTTACTCCTTTTTATGGGGTTTAAATATGTTATATAAATAAAATAAATTTTTAACTTACCAGTTTAAAATTAAATATCAAGATTTTTTACATATAAAGCGTTTTCTTGTATAAATTTTTTCCTTTCCTCAACATTTTCTCCCATTAAAATACTAAAAATCTGTTCAGCAACTATAGCATCCTCTATTGTAACCCTTTTTAGGATTCTTGTTTCATAATTCATAGTTGTTTCCCAGAGTTCATCCTTATCCATCTCACCTAACCCTTTAAATCTTTGAACTTGAATTAATTTTTCTCCTTTTTCTTCCATGTCTTTTAATTTTTTATCTTTTTCTTCTTCTGTGTATACATAGTATATTTTTTCTTTTTTACCAGATCGTGCTTTTATTTTATATAAAGGAGGCATAGCAATATAAACATGACCATTCTCTATTAGAGGTTTTAAATATCTATAAAAGAGTGTTAATAATAAAATTTGAATATGACTACCATCAACATCAGCATCTGTCATAAAGATTATTTTTCCGTATCTTAGTTTTGATATATCAAAATTATCTCCAAATCCTGTTCCTAATGCTGTTATAATACTTTTAATTTCATCATTTGTTAAAATCTTATGAGGATTTGATTTCTCTACATTTAAAATCTTACCCTTTAAAGGAAGTATTGCTTGATAGTTTCTATCTCTTCCCTGTTTTGCATTACCACCTGCAGAATCTCCCTCAACTATAAAAAGTTCGCTTTTTGCTGGATCTTTAGAAATACAATCTGTTAATTTTCCCGGTAAAGATGTTGAATCTAAGAAATTTTTTCTTTTTATTTGCTTTGCTTTTCTTGCAGCTTCTCTTGCTTCTGCATTATTAATAACTTTCTTACAAATAGCCTCTGCAATCTTTGGATTATCTTCAAAATACTGATCTAAATAACCTTTTACTATAGAATAAACAATACCTCTTACCTCACTATTTCCCAATCTTCCCTTTGTTTGTCCTTCAAATTGTGGTTCTTTCACATAAACACTAACAACAGCAGTTAATCCTTCTTTTACATCATCACCTGTTATTTGAAGTTTAGATTGCTGCTTTGTTAGTAGATTATGGTCTTTGATATATTTATTTATAGAAGCTGTTAAAGCACTTCTAAAACCAGAAACATGTGTTCCACCATCTTTGGTTCTAATATTATTCACATATGAGAATATTATTTCAGAATATTCTGTATTATATCTAAAAGCAATTTGAAGAGGAACCTCATAATCCTTTTTTTCTATAACTATTACCTCTTTATGTAGAGGAGTTTTTCCAGAATCTAGAAAATTAACAAACTCAACTAATCCACCTTCATAATGAAAAACTTCTTTTTTTCCATTTCTTTCATCTTCTATTGTTATCTCAAGCCCAGGATTTAAAAATGCAAGCTCTCTTAATCTTTCTGCTATTCTATCATAATGAAATACTGTCGTTTCTTTAAAAATCTCTGGATCAGGAGAGAATATAACCTTTGTTCCTGTATGATTTTTTATATCTGAAGAGTTTATATAATCAATTAAATAAAACTGAACCCTATCTTCTAGTTTTCTTAATGTTTCAACAGAAAGTTCTCCCAATACTTCTAGTTTTGTTTTTGTAATTCCTCTCTCATATCTTTGATAATATATCTTTCCATCTCTTATTATATAAACCTCAAGATAGGTACTTAAAGCATTAACACAACTTACACCTACACCATGAAGACCTCCAGAGATCTTATAAG
>Ga0256836_1001272_pt1 | contig 11362 bp, 9 predicted proteins | sample 4561380metaG_FD_185974 | JGI IMG/M metagenome (GOLD analysis project Ga0256836, IMG submission 185974) | Hydrothermal vent microbial communities from Guaymas Basin, Mexico - 4561-380 | ecosystem: Environmental > Aquatic > Marine > Hydrothermal vents | place: Mexico: Guaymas Basin | collected...
TAGTCGAGAAGGGCATCTACTCGGGCTTACTGCTTCCGCAGGTGCCGATAGAGTGGGGTTGGGACGAGGAGGAGTTCTTAGCTCAGACCTGCTGGAAGGCGGGCCTACCGCCCGACTGCTGGCTCGATCCGGACACAAAGGTCTACCGCTTCACCGCGGAGATTTTCGAGGAGGAGTGGCCGAGGGGACCTGTGAGGAGGAAGCCGTTGGTTTAGTTTCATTTCCCTTTCCAGTATTCATCGGGCAGTGTAAGGTTATCCCGTTAATCCTAAGAAAAATCCTCATCAAACGTCGCCAGTGTTTTAACGCCGTTCTGGAGCATCGTAGCCAAGATTTTAGCGTCGTGGGGAAGGAGGTAGTACCTCTTCATCGTTGCAACGGTTAGGTATATGTCGGCATCACGAACAATCGCTATACTGTTTTCATCGATGGTTTCCATAACGAGTTCTATCGCCTCATCTATGATAGCCCCTCCCTCTTTGGTAAACAACCTCTTCTTAACGTCAAACCGGTTTCTGATACCTCTCTGCGCAAACAGCTTGCAGATTATGACGTAAATGCTCTCATCAATGACCGTTTCTGAGGTGAGGAGGGAAAAAGTATTCCAAGAATTTTTCAGCGACGGGAGTCAGTTCAGTCTCCACTATGAGATTTACGATTACGCTACTGTCCAAAAACGTCCCTGTATTCCTCAAGGTACTCACGGAGTTCCCTCCAAGAACCTTCAAGCTTCCTGCGTTCCCTCGGTTTCCCATGAATACGCCCGGACCTCAACAGGTTTGCCAGTGCAAACACGTCATCAAAATCCGAAACCACGCTCTCCATGTATGGAGATTGGGGAGGAATGGTTTTAACCCTTTCCCATCTTCGCTATAAAGAAGCTGTTGCAGTCGTGTCTGTGCGTCCACGCACGGAAGACTTTATCGCCGATTTCGAGGAAGCCCCTATCGCCCCAGCTGAAGTCGTAATTCAGTAGTTCAAGCCCGACTTTTTCAATTGCGAAGAGGACGTTCTCCTCGTCTTCATCAATCCTGATTGAGCACGTCGAGTAGGTCATCTCCCCGCCTTCGCGGAGGTTCTCATAGGCGTTGCGGAGCATGTTCCTCTGGACGCTTATTATGCGCTTGATTTTCCATTCATCGAAGCGCCACTTCACTTCAGGGAACTGCCTGTAGGTTCCCGAGCTTGAGCACGGCGCGTCGAGGATTATCCTGTCAAACTTGGCCTTATCCCTAAAGCTCTGCCCGTCCGCGTGAACCAGCTTGACGTTTTTGATTCCGAGGAGCTTCATCTTCTCCTTCATGCGCATGAGCCTGTCGTAGGAATAATCAACCGCGACTATCTCGCCCTTGTTCTCCATCAACGCCGCGACGTGGAAGGTTTTTGAACCAGGGGCAGCGGCCAAATCCAGAACCCTCTCGCCCGGCTCTGGGTTGAGAACGTGGGCGACGTAAGCGGAAGCCAAATCCTGAATGACGAACTTCCCCTCTTTATACCAGTCGAGCCTCGTCACCGGCGTCTTGTAGTCGAGGACCTTCAGAACGTCCGGAACTGGAGTTAAGGCGGTTCTCACGCCGTTCTCCTCAAGGTAATCGCGGAGGGAATCCACGTCGGTCTTGAGCGTGTTCGCGCGGACGTAGTATCTCTGAGGCCTGTTGTTGCTGAGGAGAAGCCTTACAGCTTCGTCGTAACCCAGAAGCTCTATCACGTACTCAACGTACCAGCGCGGGTGGGAGAAGCGGACGGAGAGCCACTCAATTCTATCCCTCTCCTTGAGCCGTTTCAATGCCCTCTCCACGTCGAACTTCTCTATCGAGTGCATCAGCGCGTTGACGAACTTCGCCCGGCTGAAGTCGAAGCGCTCCTTAACGACCCTGATTATAGAGTCGGTCGCCACAGCTGGCGGGACCTTCCGAAAGTGGATTTCAAACGTCCCGATGCGGAGGAGATTAGCCAAATAGGGGTCGAGGTCTTCCACCTTCGAACCCTTCAGCACGGAGTTGATGATGAAGTCTATCTTGGCCCTCCACTTCTCAATCTCGAAGACATAAGCGTGAGCCAATCCCCTCGCCTTCTCCCTGTCCTTTCCGGCAACCTTCCTGAAGACTCGCTCAAGGGCGTGCTTCGATGAAAGCTCGCGCTCCTCAACCAGGCTCAGGGCGTCGGCGACCACTTCCTGAAAGCTCACCCTGTAAAACAGCTCCATGCTCGGCCCTTCGCGGGGCGCTTTAAAAAGGTGGCGGTGAGGTTTATTAGTTCCCAGTTCGATAAACCCTTAGGTGTGAGTCATGATTCTCGATACCGACTACATCACCGAGAACGGGAAACCCGTGATAAGGGTCTTCAAGAAGGAGAACGGCGAGTTTAAAATCGAGTACGACAGAACCTTCGAGCCATACTTCTACGCCCTCCTGAAGGATGATTCGGCAATAGAAGACGTGAAGAAAGTAACCGCCAAAAGGCACGGGGCGGTCGTGAAGGTGAAGCGCGCCGAGAAGGTGCAGAAGAAGTTCCTCGGCAGGCCGATAGATGTCTGGAAGCTCTACTTCACGCACCCTCAGGACGTTCCAGCGATTCGAGACAAGATACGCGCCCACCCGGCCGTTGTGGACATCTACGAGTACGACATACCCTTCGCCAAGCGCTACCTCATCGACAAAGGCTTAATCCCGATGGAGGGCGATGAAGAACTTACGATGCTCGCCTTCGACATCGAAACGCTCTATCACGAGGGTGAGGAGTTCGGAACCGGGCCGATTCTCATGATAAGCTACGCCGACGGGAGCGAGGCGAGGGTTATAACCTGGAAGAAGATTGACCTGCCTTATGTGGACGTCGTTTCGACCGAGAAGGAGATGATTAAGCGCTTCCTCCGCGTCGTCAAGGAGAAGGACCCCGACGTGCTCATCACCTACAACGGCGACAACTTCGACTTCGCTTATCTAAAAAAGCGCTGTGAGAAACTCGGGATAAAGTTCACGCTCGGGAGAGACGGGAGCGAGCCGAAAATCCAGCGCATGGGCGACCGCTTCGCCGTCGAGGTAAAGGGCAGAATTCACTTCGACCTCTATCCCGTCATAAGGCGCACGATAAACCTCCCTACTTACACCCTTGAGGCCGTTTACGAGGCCGTCTTTGGAAAGCCCAAGGAGAAGGTTTACGCCGAGGAGATAGCGCAGGCCTGGGAGAGTGGGGAGGGCCTTGAAAGGGTCGCCCGCTACTCAATGGAGGACGCGAAGGTGACCTACGAGCTGGGAAGGGAGTTCTTCCCCATGGAGGCCCAGCTTTCAAGGCTCATAGGCCAGAGCCTCTGGGACGTCTCGCGCTCGAGCACGGGCAACCTGGTTGAGTGGTTCCTCCTGAGGAAGGCCTACGAGAGGAACGAACTGGCGCCAAACAAGCCCGACGAGAAGGAACTTGCGAGACGGCGCGGGGGCTACGCTGGCGGGTACGTTAAGGAACCAGAGCGTGGATTATGGGACAATATTGTGTATTTAGACTTTCGTAGTCTCTACCCCTCAATCATCATAACCCACAACGTCTCGCCAGATACCCTCAACCGCGAGGGCTGTAGGGAGTACGACGTCGCCCCAGAGGTTGGGCACCGCTTTTGTAAGGACTTTCCAGGCTTCATACCAAGTCTCCTCGGCGAGCTGCTTGAGGAGAGGCAGAAGATAAAGCGGAAGATGAAGGCAACGATTGACCCGCTGGAGAAGAAGCTCCTCGATTACAGGCAACGGGCCATCAAAATCCTAGCCAACAGCTTCTACGGCTACTACGGCTACGCCAAGGCCCGGTGGTACTGCAAGGAGTGCGCCGAGAGCGTTACGGCATGGGGAAGGGAGTACATAGAAACCACCATTCGCGAGATAGAGGAGAAGTTCGGTTTTAAAGTGCTCTACGCGGACAGTGTTACGGGCGAGACCGAGATCATAATCAGGAGGAACGGGAAGGTTGAATTTGTTCCAATTGAGAGCCTCTTCCAGTGCGTTGATTACAGGATTGGAGAGAAAGAATACTGCGTTCTTGAAGGCGTTGAGGCTCTGACACTGGATAACAGGGCTCGGCTCGTTTGGAGAAAAGTTCCCTATGTAATGAGGCACCGGACGAACAAGAAAATCTACCGTGTCTGGTTCACGAACTCGTGGTACCTCGACGTTACAGAGGACCACTCATTAATAGGCTACCTGAACACCAGCAGGGTGAAGCCCGGAAAGCCGCTGAAAGAGCGCCTCGTCGAGGTAAAGCCCGAGGAAATCGGCAAAGAAGTTAAATCACTCATTACACCAAACCAGCCGATTGCCAAGAGCATTAAGCCGACTCAAACCGCCGTTAGGCTGTGGGAACTTATAGGACTATTGGTTGGCGATGGCAACTGGGGAGGGCATTCAAACTGGGCTAAATATTACGTTGGTCTCTCCCTTGGGTTAGACAAGGAGGAAATCGAAAGGAAAATCCTGAAACCTCTAAAAGATGCGGGCATAATTTCCAACTACTATAACAAAGGCAAACCTGGCGACGTTTCAATACTCTCAAAGTGGCTGGCAGGCTTTATGGTCAGGTACTTCAAAGACGAGAACGGGAACAAGAGAATTCCCAACTTCATGTTCAACCTTCCCAGAGAATACATAGAGGCATTTCTGCGGGGACTGTTTTCAGCGGATGGAACGGTAAGCCTTCGCAGGGGAATCCCAGAGGTGAGACTGACGAGCGTTAATCCAGACCTCAGCGAGTCTGTAAGAAAGTTGCTGTGGCTCGTAGGCGTTTCAAACTCGATGTTCACCGAGACCAAGCCAAACCGCTACCTTGGAAAAGAAAGCGGGACACATTCACTCCACGTCAGGATAAAGAACAAACACCGCTTTGCTAGGAGAATAGGGTTTGTTTTGAACAGAAAAACATCAAAGCTCTCCGAAAACTTAGGTGGTTACACAAACAAGAAAAGGGCCTATAGTTACGGATTTGACTTGGTGTATCCACGGAAGATAGAGGAAATTCCCTACGACGGCTATGTCTACGATATCGAAGTAGACGAGACCCACAGGTTCTTCGCGAACGGAATACTTGTCCACAATACGGACGGTTTCTTTGCAACAATCCCAGGAGCTGACGCCGAGACCGTGAAGAAGAAGGCCAAGGAGTTCCTCAAGTACATCAACGCGAAACTGCCCGGCCTGCTCGAACTCGAATACGAGGGCTTCTACGTGAGGGGGTTCTTCGTGACCAAGAAGAAGTACGCGGTGATAGACGAGGAGGGCAAGATAACAACGCGCGGGCTGGAGATTGTGAGGCGCGACTGGAGCGAGATAGCGAAGGAGACGCAGGCGAGGGTTCTTGAGGCGATACTCAAGCACGGTGACGTCGAGGAGGCCGTCAGGATAGTCAAAGAGGTCACCGAAAAGCTGAGCAAGTATGAAGTCCCGCCTGAGAAGCTGGTTATCCACGAGCAGATAACTCGCGATTTGAAGGATTACAAAGCCACAGGTCCACACGTTGCCGTTGCGAAGAGGCTCGCTGCGAAGGGCGTCAAAATCCGTCCTGGAACGGTGATAAGCTACATCGTCCTAAAGGGCTCTGGTAGGATAGGTGACAGGGCGATTCCAGCCGATGAATTCGACCCGACGAAGCACCGCTACGATGCAGAATATTACATCGAGAACCAGGTTCTGCCGGCAGTGGAGAGGATTCTAAAAGCCTTCGGCTACCGAAAGGAGGATTTGCGCTACCAGAAGACGAAGCAGGTCGGTTTGGGCGCGTGGCTGAAGGTGAAAGGGAAGAGATGAGATATATCTTCATTTTTTCAACATTTTTGCCACAACTTCTTTTTCTAATCTTTCTCTAACTTCCCTAAACCGAAGTTCTTGAAGAGATGTTCCATATTTTTTGAGAGTTTTGTCAAGTTCTTTTCTTGATTCCCAATACCTTTTTCGAGCTTGTGGAGATTTCGTTTGGAGATATTGGATTTTGTATTTAAGGAATAGCTCGTATTTCTCGCGAATTTCTTTGTTTATTCTTCCCTGTTCTTCTAGCTCTTTCATGGCATTTCTATAGAACTCATCATAATGGAAAAGCCATCCCTTATAATCTGCACCCCAGACCCCAAGATTATCCAAAAGCTCATGTCTGTTGGGATGATATACGCCAAGAACAAAAAGCCACTTAGGAGAGTACTCATCTCTAATCAAGCTTATTGTTTGTTGTAGTAGCTCTTCACTTCTTACTGTAACATAGTTACTGTTGCCATTTCGTTTCAACAATCCACCAATAGCAATATATTTGTACCCCAAGTCTTGGAGCATTCCATAACATTTTTTGTATTCGTCAGCATTGTTTCCTTGGGCCACGCCTATTAGTTTGAATTTTCTCTTAAACCCGTTGTCTTCGTAGACATTGATGGCCTCTTCGGCGCTTTTTAGGGTGGCTTTCATATCGTGGAGAACGTCTTTTATAATCCCATAATGGACTTTTAACTGAACATATTTCTCAAAAAGCTCTTCATAAGTGTGATTTGAGCCGTTTTTTTGAAATACGCCACTATCAGAGATTTTTACAATATTCTTTTTGAGCATTCTGTTTATTTTGGTTTCATTAATCTCTTCCCATGCATCAAAATACTTTAAGCGGGTTTTGTATGGGAATGCCCTAAATAGCTCCATAAATTGGCTAGATGCATTTGCATGAGTCATTAATCCGAACTTTAAGTTGGGAAATTTGAGAAATAACCCTTTAAGAATTTCCAAACTAGCTCTACGGTCTAAAACAAAAAATGGAATCATATTGAACCCACCTTGTGGGTCATAATCCAAGTTCATTCTTTAAGTTGTCGATTGTGTATTCCTTTGTTAGCAGATCACTCATTGGTTTTGGTTTTTTCAGGCCTTCAATGCTGTATCTTCTAAATATCTCAGCACGTATTGTTGATTTCACTGCAGTTCCGGTTATTACCGCTTTTCCAACGCCAATATTCTTTAGCATCTCGATTTCTACCTTTTCAAGTCCTTCAGTTACATCTCGTACATACTTTTGGTCGTCAGGACTCTTCAATTGATGTAGAATTAGGGTGTTGCATTGAGAAGAAATCTCATGATCAACTGTAGAGGGTTTCTGGGAGATTATGCCGTAGCCCAACATAAATTTACGACCCTCATACGCCAAGTTCCTCACTGCTTTGACGGATAACCATCCAGTATAATCTTCATCCCGTGATGCTTTAGAAGGCACTAGGGTCCTTGCTTCTTCCAATATAAATAGGACAGGATGTCTTTTTTCTTTGGGGATCTTATTGAACTTGTACTTTCTGAATGTTTGCTCTACAATGGCATAAACCATAAGTTTTCTTAGATTGTTTGGAAGTGTAGATAATGAAAAAATGTGGACTCGCTTATCCGTGGAAGTGCTGATTTTTACTACTAATTTTTCAATGTCGCATGGGGTTACCCCACTATTTATGAGTTCATTGTATACTCCTTGGATAAAATTGATCTTAGCCAAGAGGACTTCTGCTGTTTCGTTTGATATAGAGATGTTGCTTGACCTTATGCATGGTGCCACCACTCCCGACTGTCCCCTTTGATTTGCTTGGGATCTTCTGCTTTGGTTTACCAGAGACCACAATCGTTTGAGAAAGCTAATTCCACTCAAATTTTGTAGCTGTGATATGCAATTCTCTAATATATTCCTAAGAGCTCTTCTCTGAGCATATGTGAAAGGTTCTCCAATATATCCTTCAAGTATCGCTAGTGTGAAGTCTTTTTCAGAATAATATTTGAGTTCGGGAAATACATTGTAATGTTGCACTATGTCACTTTGTTGAAGCTTATAAATAGGAGTCTCCTTTAACTTATCAATAATCTCGGGGGTATACTTCTTGAGAATCTCTGGGACAATGATATCTCCCTTGCTATCGTTTAGCTCATAATAAGGCAACAATTCCCATATTGGAATATTCTCCAATACTGAGATTGCTCTAAATATTGGAATCAAATCATTCTGAGTTATGTTCTTCCAGTCAAGTTCTGAATTTAATATTTTCAGCATTTCTTCTGGGACAGGAATCTTTTTGTTGTCAAGTTTCTCTGTAACTAAATTGCCAAAGTTATTTATGTTGACATAATCATCATGGGGATCAAATATTACTACATAGTAACCCCTCATTATGATTTCTTCGATCAATTTTGCTGCGGTGTTTGTTTTCCCTGAGCCAGTCATTCCAAATATTGCAAAATGCTTTGTCACAAGTTCATCTCCGTCGAGAGTAATGGGAACTACGGATGTTGATCCAAAACTCTCAATTTTCCCGATCGGTAGGTATTGACTCTCCTTCCTATAAAGCACTACCTCTAAGGTTCTGTCACTTATTGGGTAAACTTTTGATCCTGGAGGTATTGGTTTTCTATTTTGTTCGATATCAGGCTTCTCAACATTTGGATCTACGATTCCTATAACTTGACATTCAGCAATTGTATATGCAAATCTCTTAGACTCTGGTTGAATGGCAAGTCCCTCTAACACCTCTTTTACCATTGCTCCTGCTATTTCAGTGCTTAAGAGGGGGTTCTCTTTGGCTACATCAATAATCCTTCCAACTAAAACCTTGTTTTCCCCCATGGGAACTTCAACATAACTAAAGACTAGATCTTCCTTCTCTGCTCTTTCATCTATGACGACAAATCTAAATTTGCTGGCAGAGGTAGCTTCAAATATTATGCCTATATATCCATCTTCACCTTCCATGGTATGTCACCTCTTGAAGAAATTCCTCACCCCTAACTTAGTTACCAATGAAAAAACAAAATAGGGGTTTATATTGGGCTCATTTCTTAGGGATTCTATTAATATCTCAAGGAGAGAGCTCTGAACTAGAGATTCGATCATACTCTTATGGGTGCGCGCTACTTTGTCTGCGTAATACAAAACAATTGGAAGCCCATAACTTTCATACAATAATCCTAAGAGATATGTTGCACCTATCCACTCAGTATATTTAGGACTTTCGGGATTGTGATATATATCAAAAAATTCTAACCTTATCGGTTCTCTTAGAGGTGTCGTTCTTAAATATGAGACTAGGATTCTCTTTTTAGTAATGGGAAAATAAAAGTCTATTATTGGCTGATATATATTTCGTATCCCATAATATCCATGCCCAAAATTATCTTCAAAGAATTGTCTAGTGAGGTACCGATAGGTTGGAATAGGGGATGTGTATTCGGCTTCGTTTAATACCAAAGTAAAGATCAAATAATCGGGAACGTTGAGTACATCAAGTAGATTGAAAATATACTTGTAGAACTCTGCAGGATCCGATGAAGAACGGGGAAATACTTTGAATTTCTCTCGAAGGATGTCTTTAATTTTCTTGGGGACAACGGTTGTAGTGTTTCTGAATAAAGATGGGATAACATGTTTGGTTATTTCTGTTGATGCCGATATGTTGTCAACACATGCGATTATTGGGACGTTGAATATTTTTGAAAGTTCAAATAACTTCTTTAACATCCAGAGATACAGGTTCAATGCAGGATATTCACGTTCTTCCTTGGGAATATCTTTGCTTTCCCATTCTCCTTTTGAATTAACTGGCCTAGGGAGCATATTTTTCCACGCTGTTCTTAAATCTGGAGTTCTGTAAATCTTTCGTGCATTCTCTAGTTCAATCTGGTGGAATTCTGATATCCAGTTATCTGCTATGAAGTAGTTTAATACATCCTTTGGAGTTTTGACTCGGATGGACTTCAACTTTTGTATTGTATCAGTGTCCAACCCTATATCTTCCCAGTTCTCAGGAAGGTCAAGTTCTTTAATAGCGGATTCGGTTACAGAGAATACTTCAGTTAGAGTTTTATAGTCAAAATGCAGGTCGGTAAATCCTCCGATAGGACGAACTAGGGGTCCATGAAGAAATACTACGGGACGATATCCTTGAACTATGGATGTTAGAATTGACAAATAAATTATGAACATGTTATGAATATAGCTTAGAAATGCATTTTCTTTCTCAAATTTCTCGGATTCTGAAGGCTTTATTCTGATCTGCTCCAAAAGAGGTCCAACAAGCTCGTAAGTTTGGCCATCTTTTGTATACAGCCTGTATGCAACAGTTTTTAGGTATGCTATTGAACTTCCTGGGTAGGGAACATCAATTTTTGACTCGTCTATCCCTATTATCTCTATTTTAGGATCTGTTAGTATTTTTTTGATAATTCCTAGGTCTAGATTCTTAACGAGTTCTTCTTTGCTGGAAAATGTTGCAACATCATCAACTCTAGCTTTTGACTTTCGGAGAGTGTTTATTCTAAACTTATAGCTTTCTAGTTCATTCCCATGTACATCTTTTAGATTGTCTCGATTATAATCAGTGATCTTGAATCCCCGTATCCCTTCTTCTCTCAATTTTTCCGGGAGATAGCTAGTCATAAACCCAATTATTGCTTCAATGCTTTCTTTTTCTTTTTCGATTTCTTGGGGTATTAGGGAATAGGCTTTAAGCCGTACCCCCATCCTTCCACGGTCTGCTAAGTATTTAAGAATGGTCTCCTGCATTGTAAATCTCTCCTAACAGATTTTCTAGTTTCCTAATAGCTCCCATATTCCCATACCCAAAACTAATCAGTCGCGTATCAGTCTCTTTACAGGCTTTCTCAATTAGCTCCCGATACTCTTTTCTGGCTCCACCTTTGTAGAAAATGACTAGATCAAAGCTCTTGATGGTCTCTTTGACCTGGGGTAGAAGTTCCGCTGCCCTTTCAGGCGTCATGACTTTGTCATATGGTTCTATAATAGTATCAGCATTGATAAGCCCATACTTTGCACTTAAGATGTAAAAGGGTATTCCAAGTTCTTTTGATCTCTTGTATAGGTGGCGTATTCTAGAGGACTTATAGAGTTTACCTGCGGGCTGTGGAGTTTCTTCCTTTTTAGCACCACATGACGTTACTAACACTACCCTAATATTGCCCACCTGAGTATGTTAATGGTCTACACCTATTTAAAGCTTTTGTATAAGCCAAATACAACTTGAAGTTGGTTTGAGCGCCATTGTGCGAAATCCTTTTATCCTTGCAATACAAATTGTATTTCGAGGTGTATTACATGGCGGTCGTTACCGTCCGCATTCCCGACGAGCTAAAGGTCAAAATGAAGGAACTGGACATCAACTGGAGCGAGGAGATTAGAGAGTTCATACGCAGGAGGATAGACGAAGAGGAGCGTAGGAGAAAGATAAACGAAGCCCTTGAGATACTCAAACGCACTCCTGTTTCAGTTGAGAGGGGCTTTGCAGCGAAGTCCGTGAGGGAGGACCGTGATAGTCGTTGATGCCTCAGTTCTCGTTAAAGTGGTTCTTAAAGAACCGGGCTGGGAC
>Ga0256836_1001275_pt1 | contig 11347 bp, 14 predicted proteins | sample 4561380metaG_FD_185974 | JGI IMG/M metagenome (GOLD analysis project Ga0256836, IMG submission 185974) | Hydrothermal vent microbial communities from Guaymas Basin, Mexico - 4561-380 | ecosystem: Environmental > Aquatic > Marine > Hydrothermal vents | place: Mexico: Guaymas Basin | collected...
CACAGCTTATAAAGTAGCTATAAAAGATAAACCTATTTTTACAATGAGCGATTTTATTGAAGAAATAAAAAGAGAAAAAATTTCATCATTTGGTGATGAAAAAGAGATAGGATTTATGTAAAAAAATAAAGATAGAAAAAAATCTATCTTTTATTCAAATCCTAAAAGCTTATTTATATTTGCTTTTAATAATTTTGCTTTAAAATTATTTGCAGCTTTTGCAATAGCTTGAGAAGGAGTATTTGAGATTCCTTTTACTTCAAGTGAAGTAGAACTTAAAATTTTATTTTTAGCTATTACTTGAATATTTATAGTTATCCTTGCTACTGCCATTCCCATAGGAGTAGAATTTCTTATCTGTTTTAAAACTTTTATTTGGATATTTGAATTTGAAGCAATTTTATATCCTTTTTGGTTTAAAACTTCTATAAGCTTTTGAGAAAAAATATCGTTTGATGAAACACTAAAAGTTAATTGATGTAAAAGCTTTGTTTTTTGATTCAAATAAGAATTATATTTATTTATATATGGTTTTATATCAAAATTTGGATTTAATGTGTTTAAAATTGTAGCTTTTGATAAAGCTTCAGATATTTTAGGTTCTAACTTATTCAATGTAATTAATTGATCTAATAAAGAATAATTTTTACTAACTTTAATTTCATTATCTATTTTTGAATCAAGAATTTCAAATTGAGTTTTTAACGAATTAAATAATTTTAATTTATTGATTCTAACTAATAGATAAATATTATTGCCAACTTTTACAGTTTTCATAATTTCTATATTCGTAAAATTTATTTTTTTTACTTGTGTATGAATATCATTTCTTACACTTTTATAAAAACTTGAATTGCCGTTTGAACTGCTATATCCTTGTGAAATATTTAAATTACTTGAAATAGTAGTTTGAATCTCTCTTGCAATTGAATCTAATGCAGCCGCTTGTGCTTGTTTTACATCTATACCCTCACCTGCACCATAAAAATATGTATCACTTTTTGGCGGAGAATAAAACCAATCAGGAATATTATCACTTACTTCAAGTATAGATTTAGCAACCTTTGTAGCTTGAGGAGTAATTTTATTTACAGATGAGATAGATGAAGTTGATGGTTTTACTTTTTTTAATGTAACTGGTTTACCATCTAATTCATCCCAAGCATTTTGTGCATCCATCTTTTGTGTAGAAATTGAAGGTTGTTTAAACACATTTAAATTATTACTTCCACATCCTGCTAATAAAAGAAAAAGAGAAAAATAAATTTTTTTCATTATTTACCCTTTAAAAAGATAATATGCTGTTTTTTAAAGCATCTCTTTTTACAATTTGACCTGCTCTTAAATTTGGTGCATCATCACCATCTGCTAAAGTCCAAGCTCTATTTGGTTGAATTTGATTTTTTGATACTGTTAAAGTAACACTCATTGTTGATTTATCACAAGTTGTTTTATTTGTTACAGGGTCTGTAAGTTCTGCAAATTTATATACACTAAATGTTTGACCTGGTTTAACTTTATCTTTACTTCCTAAATTAATTTGAGCAATAAATTTATCATGTTTTTTGTTTGTTTTTACTTGTGTAATATATCCAGTTGGTGCGAAAAATCCTGATATTTCTGGTTTTACACCTTTTAATGCTTCCATAATATCATCTTTTATAGCACCAATTTTTTGGTCATACGTTGGATATTTTATTTTTCCTATATTTTTAGTTTCTTCCACTTGTTTTGAAAATACAATTTTTCCAGTTGCTACATCAATTATTTTAAATGTAACTCTTGTAGTTATTTTCATACCACTTGCCATACTTCCACCAAGTTTAATAGCAGCACCTAATAGTTGATTTGTTAAATTATTATTATTTTGTCTTCCTTGTCCTGCTACAGCATTTCCTGCAGCATTTGCAGCTTTTTCATAATCTTTATATTCTTGAGTTACACTATCAATACTTCCTGTAATGATATATTTAACACCTGCAAGTTTTCCAACTTGAACTAAAGTATTTTCATCAAAAAGCCCTGATTGTTGAAGTTTTTGTTCTTTCATAACTTTAGATAAATCTTCTCTACTATAAACTTCAGCACCACCCATTTCAGCTAAAATACCTTCAAATGCAGAAGTAATAGCTTTATCAAGTTTAGGATCTACCACTCTTGAAGTTTTATTTGTATGTGTATCTAAATGCTCTTTACTTGCAACTCCTACACCTACTCCATTTGCTCCTGCTACTATTCCTGCAACAGCAGCTCCTTGATAATTTGCATTTGCATTACTTTCTGATGTATTTGCTTTGCCAAAACTTGAATTATTAGTAAATTTTACAATAGCAACTCTTGGAATTTCTTTTAATGAATTATACTCTGCTTTACATACCTCTGGCACCATTACTGGCTGAGATATTCTAGTAGGATAATCTGCCATATTTATTTCATTTCCACATCCTGTAAATAAACCTATTGCTAAAACTGCACTACCTAAAATTAAACTTTTTTTTGTCATATAGACTCCTTTTTTTTTCGTATTTTATCCTAAATATTTATTTAATTCAATAAATAATTACACTTATATATCTATACTCGCAATAAATGTTTCTTTTACACTACCTTTAAAATATAAAGTATTATTATCAAATCTAACTTCAAGTTCTTCACCACTTGTTGGATAAATTTTTGAATAATTTTGTATAAAATTTTTATTTTTAGCACTTAAAAAACTAGCACACATTCCTGTCCCACATGCTAATGTTTCATCTTCTACTCCTCTTTCATAAGTTCTAACTTTTAAAACTCCATCTTCAAATTTTGCAAAATTTACATTTGCATTATATTTTTGTCTCATTTTACGAGCTATCTCTTTATCAAACTTTGTAATATCTTCTACTAAAGCCACTAAATGAGGCACTCCTGTATCTATCAAAATCCATTCATACCCTTCTTCAGTAAAATAATCTTTTATAAGTTTTGGTTTAGTTAGCTCAGTCTCAACTATATCTTTATCTACTTTACAACTAATAATTCCGGCACCTGTTAAAAATTTCATCTCTTTATTTGCAAGACCTTTGTTATAAGCATAATGAGCTGCTGCTCTACTTCCATTACCACACATAGCTGCATAACTACCATCACTATTATAAAATTCCCATTCAAAATCTAAACTTTCGTGAGGGACTAATACTATAAGACCATCAGCACCAACTCCATTTTGTCTATCACAAAGTTTTTTTGCTAATTTGCTTCTATCTTTTTTTATAAAACTATGAAAAATAACAAAATCATTTCCACTTGCTGTATATTTACTTACTACCATTTTTACCCTTTAAAAATTTTTCTTCAAATTCATTTGCTGGTATTGGAGGAGAATATAAATATCCTTGTATAATAGCATCTGAATTTTTAATTATAAACTCTTTTTGTGTTTCAGTTTCAACACCTTCTGCTACAATACCTAAATTTAAATTCTGAGCTAAATTTATTATAGTTTTTGTAATAGCCATATCATCTTTATCTTGTGGAATATCTTTTATAAAACTTCTATCAATTTTTAGTTTTGAAATAGGAAATTTTTTTAGATATGCTAATGATGAATAACCTGTTCCAAAATCATCTATATTGATAGATACTCCTAATTGTTTTATATTATGTATCATTTTTATAGATTTTTCTGGATTTTTCATAATACTTTCTTCTGTAATTTCTATATTTAAATTTTTTGGATTAAATTCATATTTTTCAAATAAATTTTCTAACTCTTTTGAAAAATCACTTTTTTCTAATTGATGCATAGTAATATTGCATGAAATAACACCTGGATTATATCCTTTTTTAGACCATTTTTTATGTTGGATTATTGATTGTTCTATAACCCATAAATCTATTTTATCAATTAAACCTATTTCTATAGCTAATGGAATAAAATCAAAAGGAAAAACAAGCCCTTTTTGAGGATGCTGCCATCTTATTAATGCTTCCATTCCTATAAGTTTATCAAACTTATCTATTTGAGGTTGAAAATTTACTATGAATTCCTCTTTTTCTAATGCAGAATATAAGCAGTTTTTTAAACTAATTCTTTTATTTGCTTCTTCACTCATACTATAAGTATAAAATTCACATCTATCTTTTCCTGCTTTTTTAGCTTTATACATAGCTATATCTGCATATTTTATTAAAATATTAGCATCTTCACTATCATCTGGTGCTATACTAATACCTATACTTGCTGAAATATGATATTTTCTTTTATCTAAAATAATTCTTTCTTTTATTTTACCTAAAGTTCTTTGCACTAAATCTATAATTTCTTTAGTAGTAATATCATATAATAAAGCTACAAATTCATCTCCTCCAAATCTTGCTACAATATCACTACTTCTTACATTTTTTAATAATCTTTTAGCAACTATTTTTAAAACTTTATCACCATATTGATGCCCTAATGTATCATTTATTTCTTTAAAATGGTCTAAATCAATAAATATAACAGCTAATTTTTTATTTTCTCTTTTAGATAAACTTAAATATTCTTTTAACTCTAACATAAAATGATTTCTATTATGTAAATTTGTAAGCAAATCAAAATTTGCTTTTTTAAATAACATTGCTTTTTCTTGATTAATTTCTTTATTATATGTTTCAAATAGATTTTTTAGTATTGAAGCAAAATAGTAAATAATAATCAACATAACAATTAATATTATCAATGAAGCTAAAACAATATTTTTAATAAGTTCATTTAATAATTTTTGATTTTCTTTTTGTTTTGCTAATAATTTTTTATCTAAAAAATCTAAATAAACTCCATTTCCTATTACAATTTTTAAAGGTTTATATATTTTTACAAATGATACTTTCTGTTTAGGAGAGCCATCTGGATTATATGCTAAATATTTTACATATGTTCCACTTGGATGTTTTAGAGCTTCTTGAATAAGTAATCTAATAACTTTTACTCCATTTCTTTCAAAATTCCATCTATTTATAGTCATATAATAATGATTTGGATGATATAAAGTATTTCCATAATAATCAAATACAAAAATATATCCCCTTTTTTCCCATCTCATTTTAGCTAATACATTTTGCATAAGTTTAATAGTTTTATTATAATCTTTTTCATTTTTATATAAAGCATCTATAATATTATAAGTAAGTTCTACTCTTTGCTTTGTTGTTTTTTGTAAATTATCAAAAAATTCTTTAGTTATATTTTGCTTTTGTTTTTCAAAATTATTTTTAATTGTATAGATTCCTACTGTGCTTAATAAAATAGTTGTGATTAAAATCCCCATAATTGGTAAAGTCATAATCAATTTCGGTATATTTTTTGGAGTTATAAACTTCATTTTTAACCTTTAAATAAATATTTGTTATAATAATACCAAAAAAAGGATGATTTATGATATTAATAGCAGGTCCTTGTGTGATTGAAAGTCGTGAGCAAATTATGAGAATAGCTGAAAATTTAGCTTATGCAAATGAAAAATATGATTTTTATTTTAAAGCAAGTTATGATAAAGCAAATCGCACAAGCTTAGATTCTTTTAGAGGTCCAGGATTAGAAGAAGGAATTAAAATTTTAGAAGAAGTAAAAAAACAATTTGGATATAAACTTTTGACTGATATTCACGAAACTATACAAGTAAAACCGGTAAGTGAAGTTGTAGATGTATTGCAAATTCCTGCTTTTTTATGTAGACAAACTGATTTATTAGTAGAAGCTGCTAAAACAGATAAAATAGTTAATATCAAAAAAGGGCAGTTTATGAATCCTGCTGATATGAAATATTCTGTCTTAAAAGTGCTTAAAACAAGAGGTTGTGATGAGGTAAATTATAAAAATTCACTTAAACATAATGTTTGGTTATGTGAAAGAGGAACTACTTTTGGATATGGAAATTTAGTAGTAGATATGAGAAGTTTTCCTATTATGAGAAAATTTGCACCTGTTATTTTTGATGTAACTCATTCTGTTCAGATGCCAGGAGGTGCCGGTGGAAAAAGCACAGGAAAAAGAGAATTTGTAGCACCTCTTGCAAAAGCAGCAGCAGCAATAGGGGTAGATGGTTATTTCTTTGAAACACATTATAACCCAGATGAGGCTTTAAGTGATGGTCCTAATATGTTACAATTAGAAAATTTAAAAATTTTATTAAAAGATATTGATAAAATTAGAGAGGTTGTATAAAGGTAATATATGAAACTTGGTAAGCTTGATAAATTAGAATTAAAAGGTTATAAATCTATAAAAGATATCAAAGTAGATTTTAATAATCTAAATATTTTAATTGGTGCAAATGGGGTTGGAAAAAGTAATTTTATAGGATTTTTTAATTTTATGAGACAACTAATTTACAAAGAATTAGAAATTACAATAGCAAAAATGGGAGGAGCGAATAAAGTTTTATATTTTGGTAAGAAAACCACTAATAAATTAGAAATAAGGTTAGTTTTTTCTCCAAATGCTTACCAAACTGTGTTAATTCCCAATGAACAAGATGAATTGATTTTTGAAAAAGAAATTGGATATTTTATTGGTGATAAAATAGGTTATTTTGGTGGGACTAAAAAACATAATTTAAACAATATAGGGAATAAAGAATCAAAATTACCAAATAAACCATCTACGAGTAGTATTTTAGGTCATATTGTAAAGTATATAAATGATTGGAAAGTATATCATTTTCATGATACAAGTCCAAATTCTCCAATGAAGCAACCAAGTAGAGTAGATGATTATTATTCATTGTCTACTGATGGTCATAATATAGCAAGTTATTTATATTATATAAAAGAAAATCATCCAATAATTTATAAAAAAATAGTTAAAACTATTCAAAGAGTAGCCCCATTTTTTAGTGATTTTATATTAGAACCTGATAAATTAAATCCAGAAATGATTAAATTAAGATGGAAGCATAAAGGAAGTGATTTATATTTTGATGCTAATGATTTATCAGATGGGACTATTAGATTTATTTGTTTGACAACTCTTTTGTTACAACCAGATATTCCAACAATTATTTTAATTGACGAACCTGAATTAGGACTTCATCCTTTTGCTTTAAATATTTTAGCAAGTATGTTTAAAATAGTATCTAAAAAAACTCAAATTATAGCTTCTACTCAATCAGCAACTTTTTGTGATTTTTTTAATGCTAATGATATTTTGATAGTAAATTCTAAAAATGATGCTACTACAATAAATAGATTAAATGAGGATGCTTATAAAGAATGGTTAAAAGAATATACAATAGGAGAATTATGGCAAAAAAATATTATAGGTGGGGTGCCAAGTTATGATTAGAATAGCTATTTCTGTAGAAGGACAAACAGAAGAAGAATTTGTCTATAAAATTTTAACCCCTTTTTTTAGAAAATATAATATAGAGATGACTCCCATTATTATTTCCACAAGTAGAGATAAATGTGGTATGAAACATAAAGGAGGTTGTGTTAATATTGATAGAATTAAAAATGAAATTTCAAAGTTATTAAATAATTTTGATTATGTTACAACATTTTATGATTTTTATGGATTTAATAAAAAACCTACAAATGATATAAATGAATTAGAAAACATTATATATAAATTATTTAATAATCATCGATTTCTTCCTTATATTCAAAAATATGAATTTGAAACATTATTATTTAGTAATCCTAAATATTATACAGAATTATTTGGAAATGAAATTATTACAAATAAAATGATAAATATAATTAATGAAGTTAATGGAGAAATAGAAAAAATCAATAATTCTCCTCAAACAGCTCCTTCTAAAAGATTAGAAAAATTATTTGAAGAAATAGAAGAGGTTTATGATAAAGTTTTCTATGGTGAAGCAATAATTAATGATATAGGTTTAGATATAATAAGACAAAAAGCTAAAAGATTTAATGAGTGGATAGAAAAAATTACAAAATTATCATTATGATATAATTTTAGAAAAGTTGAAGGATAAAATATGAATATAATTGAAGGTAATTTAAATTTAGATAAAAATTCAAAAATAGCGATTATTTCAGCAAGATTTAATCATTTAATAACGGACAGATTAGTTGAGGGTGCAAAAGATGCATTTTTAAGACACGGAGGAGATGAAAGTAATTTAGATTTAATTTTAGTCCCAGGTGCTTTTGAAGTGCCATTTGTGCTTGAGAGAGTATTACAAAGCAAAAAATATGATGGTGTTTGTACGGTTGGTGCAGTAATTAGAGGAGCAACTCCTCATTTTGATTATGTAAGTGCAGAAGCAACTAAGGGAATAGCAAATGCTACCATGAAACATTCAACTCCTGTAACTTTTGGAATCCTTACAACTGATACGATTGAACAAGCAATAGAAAGAGCTGGGACAAAAGCTGGTAATAAAGGTTTTGAAGCAATGACTGGTTTAATTGAGATGATAAATCTTTATAAAAATATATAATGGATTATTTAAAAGAGGAATTAAATAATTATAGAGAAGTTTTTAAATTTTTACTTCTCTTTTTTATGGCTATAATATCAGCGAGTGTTACAGCTTTATATAAGTTTATGACTCAAAATGATAATATAGTTATTTTAATTTTTGCTTTTGCAGGGTTTATTTTTACAGTAGGAGTATTTTTAGGTATAAGAATTGTGTGGAGAAAAATGCAATCTTTAATTAAGGAGATAAAAAATGGATAATTCAAAAATTTTAGGATTATTTTTATTAGTTGGCTTTGGTATATTAATTTTATCATTAGTTTATACTTTCATACCAAAAGAGGAGAAATAATGGCAACAAGAACACAAGCAAGAACAGCAGTAGTGCAAATGCTTTATGCACTTGATTTAGGTAATCAAGATATGCAAAAACAAGCACAAGAATATTTAACAGAAAGAAAAATTAAAGGGCAAAAAGCAGAATTTGCTATTAATTTATTTAATGGAGTATTATCTCATCTTGAAGAGATTGATGAAGCTATAAAAAATCATTTAAATAAAGATTGGGAATTTGAAAGACTTGATAATGTAGATAAAGCAATTCTAAGACTTGGAGTTTATGAAATACTTTTTACAGATTTAGCATATCAAGTAGTTATAAATGAGAGTATAGAGATAGCTAAACTTTTAAGTAGTGAAAATTCTACAAGATTTATAAATGGTATTTTAGATAAAATAGCAAAGGATAAAAATTGAAATTATGCATTGCATTAGACCTTCCTTCAAAAGAAGAAAATTTAGAATTAGCAAAAAGCATTAGTGGAATTAGTGATAATATCTGGTTAAAAGTGGGATTTAGAAGTTATATAAGAGATGGGAAACCTTTTATAAATGAACTTAAAAAACTTGGTTTTAAAATATTTTTAGATTTAAAGCTTTATGATATTCCAAACACTATGGCTGATGCAGCTGAAGAAATAGCAAAAATGGATATAGATATGTTTAATATCCATGCAAGTAGTGGAAAAATTGCTATGAAAGCTGTAATGGATAGATTATCAAAATATAAAAATCGTCCATTAGTTTTAGCAGTAACAGTGCTTACAAGTTTTGATGAAGCTACATTTGAAGAAATTTATGAATCTAATATAGCACAAAAAGCTGAACAATTTGCTAAAATTAGTTTTGAAAATGGACTTGATGGAGTTGTTTGTAGTGCTTTTGAAAGTCTTGATATAAAAGATATAACTGATAAAAATTTTATAACTCTAACTCCAGGTATTCGTCCTTTTGGAGAAGATGCAGGAGATCAAAAAAGAGTAGCAGATATTGAATTTGCAAAAAAAGCAAAAGTTGATTTTATAGTAGTAGGAAGACCTATTTATAAAGCTAAAAATCCAAAAAAAATAGTAGAAAAAATCCTTAAGGAGATTTAATGAAAAAAATAGCATTAAGTATAAGTTTAATAGCAAGTTTATTTGCAAGTGATAAATTATTAGCACCACAAAAAACAAAAAATATTTTAGAAAAAACACCTTTATATTCGCAATTAAAATCTAAATTAAATAAAGGTATTTTAAAAGTAAAAGGTGTTGAAAAAAAAGATTTTTATATTATTACTGTTTATAATAAAAAAGGGGAAGGAAATTTCTTTGTAACAAAAGATTTAAAATATACTATATTAGGAAATGTATTAAACAATCAAACAAAACAACCAATTAGACCAAACTACCCAGCGGAAGCTTTTAAAGGTAATAAACAAATTATAAAAGATGGAGTTTTATTTTCTTTTGGAAAAGGAAAAGAAGATTTATATATAGTAACAGACCCAGAATGCCCATTTTGTCAAAGATTTGAAAAACTTGCTAAAAAAGCAAAAATGGGTGAAAAATATAGAATACATATTATTTTCTTACCACTTCCATTTCATAAAAATTCAAAAGCTATGATAGATTATATTTTAAGTGCAAATACAGATAAAGAAAAAGCAAAAAGATTTCATGAAACTTTAACAGGTGATACAAAATGGAAAAATTTTAAACCTACTGCATCTCAAAAAACAAAAATTGATGCCGCACTTAAAAAATCTAAAAAAGCAGTAGATGAATTAGGTGCGAGAGGCACTCCAACTTTTTATAATAAAGATATGAATGAAATTAAAGATAGAGGAAGTTTATTTAAATGAAATTTTTAGATATTTGTAAAAAAGCTAGTCTTAAAATTATAAAAATAATACATCATAACGACAAAACATTATTTCAAAAAGTAAATAAAGGTTTTGGTGGTGATGTAAGTATGAAAATTGATTTAATTGCTGAAAATATTTTTATACAAAAATTTAAAAAATATGGGAATATTTTTTCTGAAGAAATAGGCTTCATTGATAATGATTTAAAAAAAACTTTTATAATTGACCCAATTGATGGTAGTTTTAATATCTCAAATGGTTTTCCTTATTATGGAAGTAGCATAGCTATAAAAAATAAAAAAGGTAAAATTATAAAAGCTTTTATAATAAACTTAGCCACAGGAGATTATTTTTATAAAGATAAAAATAAAAAATTTGAAAATAATCTTTTTTATGAAAAAAAATATACAAATTCATTAAATGAAATGATACTTTTTGAAAAAGCATATGCTAATATTGATTTATGTGAAAAATTAGCAAAAAATAATATAAAATATCGCTCACCAGGAGCATTAGCTTTAAGCTTAGCATTAGCCCATAGATGTAAAGCCGTTATTTTTAAAGGTGCAATTAGAGATTTTGATATAGCCGCTGGAATATATTTTAATAATGATTTAAATATAAAAATTAAAAATGACACACTTTTAATGGCTAAAAATAAACAAACTTTTAAGTATTTAAGTGGAATTATTTTTAAATAACATCTCCTTTTTTTAAAATAGTTACATTTAATTTACTTAACTCCT